>Ga0129308_1000343_pt1 | contig 75506 bp, 67 predicted proteins | sample L827metagenome_FD_94440 | JGI IMG/M metagenome (GOLD analysis project Ga0129308, IMG submission 94440) | Ring-tailed lemur group fecal microbial communities from Wisconsin, USA - L827 metagenome | ecosystem: Host-associated > Mammals > Digestive system > Large intestine > Fecal | place: USA...
CCTCCAAAGACACAACATGTCGTGTCACTACATAACTTCCCCTGTGAATTGCTGCTACGGGGACGCATATCCCTTACATAAGAATACGGTCGGCTATGGGTGCAGCGACACGCTGCTTAAATAGAACCTGTTCAATACGGGTTTTATTTTTTTGTAAAATTAAGAAATTTTTTTCAAAACCCCTTGACAAACGGCAAATAATATGTTATTATAAACACATGAACAGTTATTCATATGTTTGAATGACTAACAGTCAGGAGGGAAACGCATGGAGAAAAATTATGAGATACGCAATCTGGGCTGCGCTCATTGCGGAGGAAAAATTGAAGAAGCTATAAAAAAACTTGACGGCGTTGAGGACGCTGCGCTGAATTTTCCCATGAGGAAAATCAAAATAAAGGGGGAGCTGACCGAAGAACTGCTTGCCGAGATAAACCGCATTGCAGGCAAGATAGAAGCAGGGGTCTCGATAGTTCCTATGAACGCCGAAAGCCGTCACCATGAGCATGAACACGAGCATAGCCACGAGGGGGACTGCTGCTGCGGTCACGAACACGACCACGAGCATGAACATGAGGGGGACTGCTGCTGCGGTCACGAACATCACCACGAGCATGAACATGAACATGAGGGGGACTGCTGCTGCGGTCACGAACATCACCATGAACACGAACATGAGCATAACAGCGAGACAGCGGCGCATGAACATCAGCACGCAGGCGGATTGAAGAAAGAGCTTATACCGTTAATTCTCGGAACAGCGATCTTTGCGGCGGCATTGGCGGTACATCACACGCTGCACATTCTTCCGCTGTCTTTGGGACTTTTCGGGGCGGCATATCTGCTGTTGGGCTATAATGTACTTATCGCCACGTTTAAAAATATACGTGTCGGAAATTTCTTTGATGAAAATTTTCTTATGACCGTGGCGACTGTCGGCGCATTCATTCTCGGGGAATATTCCGAAGCTGTGGGGGTCGTACTTTTCTTTAAAATTGGCGAACTTTTCGAGGACTACGCCGTTGCACGAAGCCGAAAGGCGATAACGGACGTGGCGGCTCTGCGTGTGGACGAAGCGGAGGTTTTGAGAAACGGCGGATTTGTACGTGTTGATTCCGATGAAATAGAAGTCGGCGACATACTCAGGATAAAGGCAGGGGAGCGAATCGCTGCCGACGGCGTTGTTGAAAGCGGAGAATCCCGAATAGACACGTCTGCGGTAAACGGCGAGCCTGTGCCTGTGACTGTCCGCACTGGGGATAAGGTCATGTCGGGCTGCATAAATCTTTCGGAGACTTTTACGCTTAAAGCGACTGCGGCGGCGTCCGAGTCGATGATCTCGAAAATTGCTCAGGCTGTGGAGGACGCATCTGCCGAAAAGCCGAAAATAGACAGATTTATCACACGTTTTTCAAAGATATACACGCCTATCGTTATCGCCGTTGCGGTATTGACGGCGGTAATCGGCTCGGTCGTTACGGGGGACGTTGGGAAGTGGATATACTCGGCGTTGACGTTCCTTGTAATAAGCTGTCCGTGCGCACTGGTTCTAAGCGTGCCGCTTGCCTATTTTTCGGGCATCGGAGCGGCTTCAAAGCTCGGAATACTTTTCAAGGGCGGAGATTCTATCGAAGCTTTGGGAAAAATAAAGGCTGTCATATTTGACAAAACGGGAACTCTGACAAACGGAAGCTTCACCGTAACGGAAATAACCTCATGCGGCGGACTTTCCGAAAACGAGCTTCTTCGGATATGCGGAAGCTGCGAGCAAGTCTCGTCGCACCCCGTTGCGGAAAGCATTGCTGCAAAATGCGGCGAACAGGAAATTATTCTTTCGTCCCCCGAAAAGTCGGGAGAGCTTGCAGGCAGGGGCGTATATGCCGAAATTGGCGGAAATACCGTACTTTGCGGCAACGAAAAGCTTATGAAAGAAAAGAACGTTGTAATTCCCGATATGCCTGAAACTGCGTTCGGCAGCGTTGTGTACGTGGCGGTGAACGGCAGGGCAGAGGGCAGGATAATAGTTTCGGATTCGGTTAAAAAGACGTCGAAAAACGCTGTTGCGGAGCTTAAAGGAATGGGAATACACACGGCTATGCTGACAGGCGATAAGCCCGAAAATGCGGCGGTAATAGGCAAAGAGCTGGGAGTTGACTTTGCGAAAGGCGGACTTATGCCCGACGAAAAGCTCAGCGAGCTTAACAAGATACGCGAGCAGAAAGGCTCTGTCATGTTTGTCGGGGACGGAATCAACGACGCTCCCGTACTTGCAGGAGCGGACATCGGCGGAGCTATGCAGACGGGAGCTGACCTTGCCCTTGAAGCCGCCGACGCGGTATTCATGAGCAGCGAGCCTGCGGCTATAGTTTCTGCGAAAAAAATTGCCGACAAGACCCTGCGCATTTCGTATCAGAATATAATATTTGCTTTGGCAGTAAAGGCGGCTGTGCTTGTTCTCGGACTGATAGGTCACCCGAATATGTGGCTTGCGGTTTTTGCGGATTCGGGCGTTGCAATGCTGCTGATACTTAACTCTATCCGTGCTTTGAACACAAAAAACTATCGCAGTTAAACTATACAGCGACCCCTGACATAAGTCTGCCCTGCCATGTGTTTTTTTGGGCAAGAGCTTTGTCGATACCGCCAAGTACGGCAATTTTATCTGCGCTCCACAGGGGCGCAATAAGCTTTGATTTGTCGCCGTCGCCTGTTATGCGCTCGATAACGGTTTGCGGAGGGAGCAGTTCAAGCTGACGGACAATAATATCAATATACTCATCACGGCTCAGCAGAGTTACCTCGCCATTAGCGTACATCTCTGCAAGCCGTGTTCCTTTTATCACATGGAGCATTTGAAGCTTTATTCCGTCGGGTGAAAGATCGGCAGCCTGTCTTGCTGTTTCGACCATCATTTCGGGAGTTTCGTTCGGCAGACCGTTAATAATATGCAGACAAACTCGTATACCCCTGTTTTTCAGCTTATTATAGCCGTCGAGGAACTCCGCATGAGTGCAGCAGCGATTTATTTGTCCGATCGTTTCCTCGTGGACGCTCTGCATTCCCAGTTCAACGGTGAGATTTGTTTTTGCATTTATCTCGCAGAGAAGTTCCACGACATCATCGGGGAGGCAGTCGGCTCGTGTGCCGACAGAAACGCCCTCGACATTCGGGAACTCCAAAGCTTCGGTAAAAAATTTTCTTAATTTACCGACAGGAGCGTAGGTGTTTGTATTTGCCTGAAAATATGCAATAAGCGGAACGACGCCGTTTTTGCGGAAAATGCGTTCGGATTCAAGCCTTAGCTGATTTGTCACGGATAGGTTTTTGTTAGTAAAGTAGCCGCTGCCGCCGTCGCAGAAAATACAGCCGTTCGTACCTTTTGAGCCGTCAATGTTCGGACAGGTGAAGCCGCAGTCTATCACCGCTTTGTAAAATTTTTTTCCGAAAACTGTCTTAAAATAGTAATTAAGCGTATGATAGCGTTTATTGTCAAAAGAAAAATCAAATGGGTTGCTCATTATAATCTCCTGTAAAAAAACGCCTTTGAGTTGAAAGTCTCAAAAGCGTTTTTAGTTTTACTGATTTTCTGTAAGTTCGATACCGAGAACATCGAGGCTTGCCTTGTCCACAGCCGAGGGACATTCGGACATAAGCTCGCTTGCATTCTGAACCTTTGGAAACGCCGTAACGTCACGCAGACTGTCAGCCTTGCACATTATCATGGCAAGACGGTCAAGACCGATACCCATACCGCCGTGAGGAGGAGAAGCGTAACGGTAAGCGTCCACAAGGAATCCGAATTTAGCCTGAATTTCCTCGTCGGTCATGCCGAGAGCCTCGAACATTTTCTGCTGAAGCTCATAGTCGGTGATACGCATTGAGCCGCTGGAAAGCTCCGTACCGTTGAGAACGAGGTCCCACGCCTTTGCACGGACGTTCGCAGGGTCGCTGTCTAGATATTCCAGACACTCGTCCATAGGCATGGTGAACGGGTGATGAGCGGCTACCCATGTATTATTTTCCTCGTCAAATTCAAAGAACGGCATTTCGGTTATCCACAGGAAGTTGTACTTGTTCTCGTCAATAACTTCAAGACGTTTGCCGCATATCAGACGTATTGCGCCGAGGGTCGAAAGGACTGTTTTTGTTTTGTCGGCGCAGATGAGAACGAGGTCGCCCTGATGAGCGTCAACAGCCGCGCATATTTTTTCGAGGTCGCCCTCGCCGAGGAATTTCTTGAAGCTGCAATTCGGCTCGTCCGCCCAGCGAATATAGGCAAGACCCTTTGCGCCGATTCCCTTTGCGTGTTCGACAAGCTTGTCAATTTCCTTTCGGGTATACGTAGCCGCGCCGTTTTTGACGTTAATTGCACGGACAGTACCGCCGTCCTCAATGGCGTTTTTGAATACAACGAAATCAATGTCCTTGACTGTTTCGGAAATATCGTTTATCTCAAAGCCGAATCGGGTATCGGGTTTATCCGAGCCGAATCGGTTCATAGCGTCTGCAAAGGTAATGCGTGGGAGCGGCAGAGGAATATCAACGTTCATAATTTCCTTGAAAACACGTTGAACGAAGCCCTCTACGCAGGTCTGAATGTCCTCTGCGTCAACGAACGACATTTCAAGGTCTATCTGCGTAAACTCAGGCTGACGGTCTGCGCGGAGGTCTTCATCGCGGAAGCAGCGAGCAAGCTGGATATACCTGTCGTATCCGGCTATCATAAGGAGCTGCTTATATATCTGCGGCGACTGCGGAAGCGCATAGAACTTGCCCTGATGTACTCTTGACGGGATAAGGTAGTCTCTTGCGCCCTCGGGAGTCGATTTCATCATCATCGGAGTTTCTATTTCAAGGAATCCGTTTTCGTAAAAATATTCACGGGTAACTCTTGCGATGTTATGCCGCATAATTATATTCTGCTGCAAGGGAGCGCGGCGCAGGTCAAGATAGCGGTATTTCAGGCGGAGTTCTTCGTTTACCTTTGTCTCGTTAGTAATTTCAAAGGGAGGCGTTTGCGCTTTTGAAAGAATGCGAAGATCGGTAACGAATATTTCAACGTGACCCGTTTTCAGCTTATCGTTTTTGCTTTCACGCTCGATGACATTGCCTTTAGCCATGAGAACGTATTCGCTTTTGCAGGACGCAGCCTTTTCAAAAACAGCGGGGGCGGATTTGTCGCTGAAAGCCAACTGCACAACGCCTGTTCTGTCACGCAGGACGATAAAAATAACGCCGCCTTTATTTCTTACTCTTTCAACAAAGCCGCCGACTACGACCTCCCGACCTATTTCGGTAACGTCGCCGCAGTAATGCGTTCTTTTAAGCCCGTTCATATTATCAGCCATATTATTTATCTCCTCCCATGAACGAGAGCAAGCCGCCGTCGCCGGATTCCGCTTCCATAACGTCCATTATTTTATTGAAGTAAATTTCTTCAAATGCCGCCGCAAATTTATCGTCAAGAGCGATCTGAGTTTCCTCGCCCTTTTCCATTTCTTTGAGCTTGGCTTTGCCCTCGGCAAGCTCGTTGTCGCCTAAAACCACAGTAAAGGCTGCGCCTGTCTTGTTGGCGTATTTCATCTGAGCTTTCAGACCTCTGTTCATCATATCGTACTCGGCAAAGTAGCCGTACTCACGGAGCGACTTTGAAAGCTCCATAGCCTTTTCAAGCGCGGCGTCGCCCATAGTGGCGAAATAAATGTCGCACTTTTTGGGCGAAAGGTAATCGCAGCCCTGCTTGTCCATAACAAGCAGCAGACGTTCGATACCCATAGCGAAACCGAGCGCAGGGGTGTTCTGACCGCCTAACTGCTCGATAAGTCCGTCGTATCTTCCGCCGCCGCATACAGTACCCTGCGCGCCGATCTCGGTCGTAACAAATTCAAAGACGGTTTTGGTATAATAATCGAGACCCCGAACGATTTTCGGGTTCACATTGTACTCGATACCGAGTTTTGTAAGGTAGCTTTTCAGGCTTTCAAAGTGGCTGCTGCATTCCTCGCAGAGATAATCGAGAATTATGGGAGCGTCTTTGGCAATTTCCTGACATATGGGACTTTTGCAGTCGAGTATCCTCATGGGGTTTTTGACGAGCCTGTCCTGACACGTTTCGCAAAGCTCGGTCTTGTGCGCAGAAAAATACGTTCTGAGGGTATCGTGATACTTTGCGCGGCATGTGGGACAGCCGATAGAGTTTATGTAGAGCTTGATATTTTTCAAGCCGAGCCTGTTTAAAAGGGTTTGGGCGAGGGAGATCACCTCGGCGTCGGCAGCAGGGGAGGAGCTGCCTGCCATTTCCAGTCCGAACTGGTGGAACTCACGCAGTCTGCCTGCCTGAGGTCTTTCGTGACGGAAACAGGAAACTATATAGTATACCCTCTGAGGAAGAGCCTCGTTGAGCAGACCGTTCTGAAGCATAGCGCGGATAGCTCCGGCAGTACCCTCGGGGCGCAGCGTGAACTTTGATTCCTTAGCCATGACGGTATACATTTCCTTTTGCACAACATCGGTAGTCTCGCCTACAGAGCGGAGAAACAAATCGGTACTTTCAAATGTGGGAAACCGTATTTCACCGAATCCGAAGCTTTCGGCAGTATCTCTTGCGATTTTTTCAACGGTGTGCCATTTGTGAACGTTTTTGGGGATTACGTCCTCCGTACCGTTGGGGCGTTTTATATTGAGAGCCATAGTATCAGCCTTTCTTGATTACATGAAAATTGTCCCGATAAAGGGACAATTACGGATGCCGTTAATATACGGCATCACGCTTTTTTAGAATAATTTTATTTGTTATATGGTAACATTCCCAGCCTGACGCCAGTCGAGGTCTCCTCTTTCGAGAGCGAGGATAAGAGCCTCGGCGGTAGCGATATTTGTGGCTACGGGGACATTATGAACATCGCAGAGTCTGAGAAGATCAATATCGTTTGCATCGGTTACTTTTGGATTAATGGGGTCTCTGAAAAACAAGAGAACATCGACTTCATTGCAAGAAAGCAGAGCAAGTATCTGTTCTGCGCCGCCGCGACCGCTGAGATAGCGGATTATGGGAAGTCCCGTAGCCTCGCTGACCTGTTTTCCCGTAGTATTTGTAGCCATAAGAGTATGCTTTGAAAGGATCCCGCAGTAAGCGCTGCAGAACTGGACCATAAGCTCTTTTTTAGCGTCGTGTGCTATAATTGCGATTTTCATTTTTATGTCCTTTCCCCGTTTAGCGGAATTATATTTTTTATCATGCGGTTTTGACGGTAAGAGGAACAAAATCTCCGCCGAGACGCTTTGAGATAGCGTCGAAGGCTTTAAGAGCGGAGGAATCCGTTGGAATCGGCGTACCCTTTCCGGTAGCGACCGTCATTTTGAAATCATCGGGAATTACTCCGATAAGCTGAACTCCTATCTTGTCGATTATCTCGTCGAGGTTGTTGACGAGAGCTTCACCGATGACCTTTTTGCTTATTTTGTTGATGATAAGACGCTGGCTCTTGTTGCCTCTGTTGTAGAACTCATCCGACATAAGGCTTGCGTCCCTGATACAAACGGGGTCGGGTGTAGAAACAACGAGGATAAGGTTAGCCTGCTCCACAATATCGAATACATGAGAGCTTATACCTGCTCCTGTGTCGATAATTATGTACTCGAAATACTTCTTGACGCTGCGGCAGATGTCAACGATCTGCTCGGCGGTAACGGTCGTAAGCGTTTTCGGAGCGCATAAAAGGTTGAGGTTTGAAGCCATAGGGACCTGTGCTACAGCGTCAAGAGCGGATTTTCTGCCGCTGAGGACATCGCCCAGATCGTAATTTATTTCGTTTTCGATGCCGAACATAATATCGAGACATCTCAGACCAAAATCCAATTCTATAAGGAGAGTTCTGTGACCCTGTTTTGCCAGAGTATATCCGAGACCTGCGCACACGGTAGATTTACCTGTGCCGCCCTTGCCGGAAGTTACAGCGATAATTTTTGACATAGCATTTCCTTTCATATCTTCTGCATAATTTGAGTTCAGAAGCGTAAATCATAAATAAACTATAATCCTAATGTATATTATACCTCAAAAAAAGCAATTTGTCAAAGGCTTTTTGTGCGGACAGCGTAAAATTGGATAGTTTAATATTTTTCCTGTGTCGTATTTGTACATATTGCACAAGTGTTTGGTTATTTTTTTAAACGAACGCTGTCCGTTTTTGTCAGGTAGCGAATTGGCTGTTATAGAGCTGAGCATAGAATCCGCCTTTTTCCATAAGTTCACGGTGGCTGCCCTGCTCGATGATATTTCCGCTGTTCATAACAAGTATCACATCGGAATTTTTTATAGTTGAAAGTCTGTGGGCGATTATGAAGCTTGTTTTACCGTTCATAAGTTTCGTGAACGCTCTTTGAATGCGGTGTTCCGTTCTGAGGTCGATAGAGCTTGTAGCTTCGTCAAGAATAAGCATAGGGGGATTCATAAGCATTATCCGTGCGATACATATAAGCTGCTTCTGACCCTGCGAAAGCCCGCTGTCCTCGGAAATTACCGTATCGTAGCCCTGCGGAAGCCGTTTTATAAATCCGTGGGCGTGTACTGCCTTTGCCGCGGCTATAATGTCCTCTCTTGAAGCCGTATCCGAACCGTAGCTGATATTTTCGGCAACAGTTCCCGTAAATACCCATGTTTCTTGTAGAACCATGCCGAAGCTGCTTCTGAGACTGTCTCTGGTGACGTCCATAGCGTTATGACCCGAGATCGTGATTTTTCCGCTGTCAATGTCGTAGAATCTCAGCAGCAGATTTATTATGGTAGACTTTCCGCAGCCTGTCGGACCTACTATGGCGATACGCTGTCCCGGCTTTACATCGAGACTGAAATTCTTGATAAGCTCGACTTCGGGAACGTAAGAAAAGCAAACGTTTTCAAAGGTGAGACCCCCCGTGCAGTTCGTCAGTTTTTCCTTATGGGAATCGTCGTCCACTTCCTCCTCGTCGAGAACGTTGAAAACTCTCTGAGCCGACGCGACGGCGTTTTGAAGCTCTGCAAAAACTCCCGATATTTCATTGAACGGCTTTGTATACTGATTTGAGTAGGCAAGAAAGCTTGAAAGACTTCCGACGGTCATTTTTCCCACAAAGGAGAAGCCGCCTACTGTCCCCATAGCTCCCATAAGACCTACGGCTGCATAGATAAGTCCGTTCACAAAACGGGTAGTCGGATTGGTCATAGAACTGAAAAACGTTGCTTTCGTGCCGATTTTTCCGTATTCGCTGTTTATTTCGTTGAATCTGTCCTCTGCGCGCTTATCGTAAATGAACGCCCGTACAAGCTTTTGATTTCCTGCAAGTTCCTCTGCAAAGCTAACCATGTCACCACGCATTTTGGACTGCTTCATGTACGAGTTGTGCGTCGCCTTTGTTATTTTTGAAGCGGCAAGAAACGAAAGCGGCGTGAGAAGAACTACGACTATCGCTATTTTGAAATTTATGAACATCATGAATACAAGAGTTCCCAATATAGTGATAACTCCGCTGAAAAACTGCGTAAAGCCCTGCAAAAGTCCGTCCGAAATAATTTCAACATCGTTTATTACACGGCTCGTAAGTTCGCCCTTTGTGGAACCGTCAATATATTTCAGGGGAACTCTTTCAAGCTTTGCAAAAACGTCGGCTCGAAGATCGCGTACAGTGAGAAAGGCAAGCTTATTTGTACAAAGGCTCATGAGCCATTGGAAAAGTCCGCTGAAAACGACCACGCCGCCGAGTATTACGGCAATTTCCCCGAGTTTTGCAAAATCAACGTCGCCCCTGCCGATACAGCAGTCAACAGCTTTTCCTATGAATATCGGAACGGTGAGGGAAAGCGAAACTCCCACGGCGGCGCATATTATCGTAAAAACGAAATAAACGATGTAAGGCTTTGCGTAGGAGAAAATTCTCGATAAGGTCTTAAACATTGCCGCCGTCCTCCTTTTCATTCATTTGCGAGCTGTATATTTCGCTGTAAACGCCGCAGGTTTTCAGCAGTTCTTCGTGCTTTCCGATACCTACGGGCTGACCGTCGTCCATTACGATTATCTTGTCTGCGTCCTTTAGCGACGTTGTACGCTGAGAGATCATAATTACGGAAGAACCGTTCATATCGCTTTTTAACGCTTTCCGCAGCTTCAAGTCGGTGGAGTAGTCCAGCGCGCTTGTTGAATCGTCGAGAATTATTATTTGCGGTCGTCCGACCAACGCCCTTGCTATGGACAGACGCTGCCGCTGACCGCCCGAAAGATTTCGACCTCCCTGCGATATGGAAGTATCGAGCTTTTTAGGCATTTTTTCAACAAATTCCCATGCCTGAGCTGTTTTGAGAGCGGCGATTATTTCCTCGTCCGAAGCGTCCGCCTTGCGCCATTTCATATTGTCCCTGACCGTTCCCGTAAATAAAACGGCTTTCTGCGGAACATAGCCTATTATACTTCTGAGAGCGTCCATGTCGCATTCTTTGACGTTTTTTCCCGAGACTATCACTTCTCCCTCTTTAGCGCGGTAAAAGCAGGGTATGAGCGAGGCGGCTGTGGATTTTCCGCTGCCCGTTCCGCCTATGATACCGAGCATTTCTCCCCGTTTCAGCGTGAAAGAAAGTCCGCTTACGGAGTTTTCGCCCGCCCCCTCGTATCCGAAAGAAACGTTTCGGAACTCTATGATATTTTCGCTGTTGATGTCGGGCAGCTCCGTACCGTTTTCCTCCGAAGCAAGGTCGAACACTTCGCTTACTCTGTTTGCGGAGGCAACCGCTTTTGTAAAGGTAACTATCAGGTTGGCAAGCACCACAAGCGCAAGGAGTATCTGCGTCATATAATTGGTGAACGCCGTAAGTTCGCCTTGTGTAAGGTCGCCTGCGTTTATGCGGACTCCGCCGAACCATAAGATAGCGACTATTCCGAGATTCATTATCATGAATGCGGCAGGATTGAGTATTGCGGAAATTTTTCCTACTGCAATAGAGCTTGCGGATATTTCGTCAACAGCCTTGTTGAATTCGTCTGTTTCCTCCTGCTGACGTGAAAAGGCTCGTATAACACGAGTACCCTCGATATTTTCCCTTGTAAGGAGAGCCGCACGGTCAAGCTTCTGCTGAGTTTTTTTGTACATGGGAACGGTTTTGCGCATAATAACAAAAATAATTGCTGTGATAAGCGGAGCGGCGGCAAAAAAGATAAGCGAGAGTTTAGCGTCTATAGTGACAGCCATGACGGCAGCTCCGATAACGAGAAACGGCGCTCTTACGGCAAGACGTATGAACATATTTACGCCGTTCTGCACCGTGTTGGTGTCGTTTGTAAGCCTGTTCACGAGAGAAGCCGTGCCGAGCTTGTCAACGCTGCTGTGGGAAAGGGTGTTGATATGTTTATAAAGCGACTCACGAAGTTCCGTTCCGAATCCGTATGCACACCTTGCGGCGAGATATTGGCAGGTCAGCGCAAAGCCAAGTCCGCATATACCGAGAACAACGATAACTCCGCTCATTTTCAGAATATATCCGCTGTCGTTATTGCCGATACCCTTGTCGATTATGTTTGCCATTACGACAGGTACGATAAGTTCAAAAATTGCTTCAAGAAGCTTGAAAAAAGGTCCGAAGATCAGTTCCTTTTTGTAATTTTTCAAATATTTTAACAGCTTTTTCATATACATCTCCACACAATTTCAGCGGACTTTAAAAGTCCGCTGATCAAAAGTTTTTGAATCACTGTTTACAACTTTAGAGGAGTTCGTTTCCTGTATTTTCTGTTAAAGAAGTAACTCTCGGTGTCCGTTCTCGTGAATTGGACTGTGAAAATCATGGCGACTAACAGCATTGTGATGATTATGGGATTTTCACAGTCCAATTTACGACAACAGAGATTCCAAAGGGGTCACCCCTTTGGCAGGGGGTGCAGGGGGACAGCGTCCCCCTGCTAAAGTTGTGGATAGTGATTTTTAAACAAGTTCTTAAAGTTCAACGCCGTTTTCTTCAAGTAAAGCTCTTGCGGACTCCACGGAATCCACTCCTTTCGCATTCTTTACGGGAGCAAACTCCTTGCTGCGGATGACCTCGTAGGGAATGCAGCTGTCGTTCATGTGTATCATATCGAGGATAAGCGTTTCAAACTTGCAGCCGTTGGGAGTTTCGGGCGTTATAAGTTCGCCGTTTTCGTTGATGCAGGGAATCTTTTTGTCCACTATATGCACGGGCATTTTCTGCTTGTTTATTTCAACGAGCTTGTCAGTTCTGAAAAGATAATTAAGGATAACTCCGAATTTGTATGCAAGCTCGCCGTCAGCCATACGCTGATTAGCCATTTCATCGGTAAGCTCGTAATATTCAACGATAGACGGTTTTTCATCTTCAAGGCACATTGCGCCAACTCTTTCATACGGGTCAGCCTTTGCAACTACCTTTCCGCCCGAGTCGTTGCCTGTGCTGATGACCGCTCCGATGAACATGGGGTCGGCTATTTTTTGAAGAACGTTATCGACTGCGAACACGTTCAGCCATTCAACTCCCTGCGAAGTCAGCTTGTCGAAAATTCCCGAGCGTACAAGGGACGAGAACCAACCGCCGTTTCCGTTAGGCGATGAGGATATGCGCGATTTGCTCTCCATGAGTATTTTTCCGCTGAAATCCACCGACGGAGCCATATCCTGTATAAAGAAGCTTACATATTCGCTGTTATAGCCGAAATAATCATGTTCCTTTAAAAAATTGACCGTATCCTCATTATTTTTTTCGCTTGTCATGATGACAAGAGGAATCCATGTGTCTGTAAGTTCGACTACCTTCATAAGATTGTTTACAAGGCATTCAAAGATATACAGCTCTTTGGTGACGCCGATATTGAACATGCCCTTCGGTTTATCGAAACCGAGCCTTGTACCCTGTCCTCCGGCAAGCAGAACGGCTGCGACTTTTCCTGCTTTAATGGCGGAAATTCCCGTGTTCAGATATTCTTCGCTGTTTCTTGCAATATCGTCTATGGTTACTGCGCCGATAGGTTCTATTTTTCCTCTGTTGGCGGACGCTCTTTTTTCGGCGTCGAGATTTTCAAGAAGCGAAAAGTCTATGGATTCGATCTGTTTGAAAAGCTCCGAACGTTCTGTTTCGGTAAGCTCGTCATAAAATTTAAGAAGATGCCCCTGATCGTACTTATCAAGGAGCTGCTTGGCTGTTTCGTAGTTCATTCTTTTTTCTCCCTTATTCCTTTACATTATTATAGGTATCATACGCGGAATGTATTCATATATATAGTAATTATATCATATTCGCTTCAAAAATGCAACAGGCGTGGAAAATTTTTTTCGTTTAAATAAATATTCCCCGTTGTAGGGACACGGCGTGCCGTGTCCGTTCAAGGAAATTACAGAAACATATAACTATGGGCAGAAACGTGCAACCAAAATAACAATATATCCAAATTTTTACGGGTTATGAAATATTATGTGCGGACACGGCACGCCGTGTCCCTACATCGGGAGAGTTTTTCGTTTGATAATTTTTTAGCGTGAGTTTCCTGTCATAAATTTAAAAATTGATTTTCGTGAGTAAGCTCAAAAAAATATTGACTTTTTCTCGTTTTCATACTATAAGCAGCGTGTCGCTGCAGCCTGTATCGCGTTAAAAAAATATTAGTTGAAATTTATTTCCGCGACTGTTGCAATTTTGTGCTTAATATGCTATAATTGGGTTATCGTAAGACTATAAAACGGAGGAATCAAAATGATTTTTTTATGCTATCCAAAATGCACAACATGCAAAAAAGCTCAGAAATGGCTTGACGACAACGGCATTTCATACGAGCTTCGGGACATCAAGGAAAACAACCCTGCATACGAGGAGCTTGCCGAATGGTACAAAAAAAGCGGACTGCCCCTTAAAAGATTTTTTAACACAAGCGGACTGCTGTACAAGTCCATGAGCTTAAAGGATAAGCTGCCCGATATGACGGAGGAGGAACAATTAAAGCTTTTGGCGTCGGACGGTATGCTTGTAAAAAGACCTATTGCAATAAGCGGCGATACGGTTCTTGTGGGCTTCAAGGAAACAGAGTGGCAGAAACTCAAATAATAATTTAACTTTAAAAAAAGCAGCTTTCGGCATAACGCTGAAGCTGCTTTTTACATCATTTTTTAATTATTCAGAAAGCCAAAGAAGTTTGTTTACTGGAGCGGATTTCCGTCAGCGTCGGTATTGATGCTTCCCGTAAGGATCATGATACCTTCGATAAGACCCCATATCTCGCTTACAACGCCAAGTATGCCGCAGCTGAGAACAGTAATAAGAAGCTGTGCAAGAGCCTTGCCCTTATATCCGAGGTAGAAGTTATGTATTCCTAAAGCTCCGAGGAAGATACCGAGAAGTCCTGCTGTAGTTTTTGATTTCATATTAAACCTCCACAAACAATGATATTCTTATCAGTCGCCGAGGGGATTTCCGTCAGCGTCGGTATTGATGCTTCCCGTAAGGATCATGATACCTTCGATAAGACCCCATATCTCGCTTGCAATGGCAAGTGTACCGCAGCTGAGAACGGAGATAAGAAGCTGCGCAAGAGCCTTGCCCTTAAATCCGAGGTAGAAGTTGTGTACTCCGAAAGCTCCGAGGAAGATACCGAGGAGACCAGCCGCCATTTTTGACTTTGCGCCGGGAGCGGCAACAGTTTTGTTCTGAACGGCAAAGCCGCACGACATACATACTGCAGCGCCGGGAGCTACTTCGTTTCCGCAGTTTCCGCAATATTTTACGCCCTGACCTACGGGAGTACCGCAGTTTACGCAGACAGCCGCATTTGAGTCAACAGCGTTTCCACAATTTTTACAATACATAATATAAACCCTCCGTATATATATTTATTTAAAAATTAATAAGTGTAGTTTGTACCCCAAACCATACCATGATATAATTCTATCACGAAACGTCAAAAAAGTCAATAGTATCACAATTTTTTGCAAATAAATTTTTTGTAAATATAGTTTCAAGATTTTCAGTCAATTTATACACAGGCTTTTACCGTAAAAACTTTAAAAATCGTATTGACATAAAATTAACATTGTGATATAATTAGAATATGATCTTCGGGGCAGGGTGAGATTCCCTACCGACAGTATACTTTTCTCTATTGCAAATCCGAATAAAAATGATGAATAGAATTTTTCGTCAATCAAGAAAGAAAACCGAAAGCATACTTGTTGTATGGTTAGGTTTTCTGACGCAGAGTGACGGAAATTATATCAGCAGCTTTGTTTGGATTTGTAATAGAGGAAAGTATGTAGCCTGTGAGCCGCTTTTGCGGTTGATTCGGTCAAATTCCGAAGCCGACGGTGAGTGCGGAGCTGTTCGCACAAGTCCGGATGAGAGAGGATCGTCTGCTTCTATAGACAGATTTTTCCCCGAATTTTCGGGGATTTTTTTGTGGAGGTGAATATGTCTCACGAGGAATATATGAAAGCCGCTCTGGAGCTTGCGGAAAAAGGACTCGGATTTGTGAACCCAAATCCGATGGTGGGAGCTGTCATCGTCCGTGACGGAGAGATCATCGGCAGAGGGTATCATCATAAGTGCGGCGAACTTCATGCCGAGCGCAACGCTTTTGCCGACTGTGACAGCCGTGGTATTGATTGCAGCGGAGCGGATATGTACGTTACGCTTGAACCGTGCTGTCACTACGGGAAAACGCCCCCGTGTACCGAAGCTATAATCGAGCATAAGATAAAACGCGTGTTTATCGGTTCTGCCGACCCGAATCCACTGGTTGCAGGAAAAGGCGTAAAGCTGCTTCGGGAAAACGGTATTGAGGTCACGGAAAACGTCCTCCGCAGCGAATGCGACGAGCTGAACGAAATATTTTTCCATTACATTACAACGGGTACGCCCTTTGTGACCATGAAATATGCCATGACTGCGGACGGCAAGATCGCCTGCTATACGGGCGAATCGAAATGGATAACTGGAGAAGCGGCACGGCATAACGTGCAGCGTGAAAGGCTGAAACACTCTGCAATAATGGTCGGTATCGGAACTGTCCTTGCGGACGACCCGATGCTGACGTGCAGACTTGAAAACGGTCGCGACCCGATAAGAATTATATGCGACACTCATCTGCGTATTCCGCTCGACTGCAATATTGTCCGCACAGCGAAGGAGGTCACGACGATTATCGCTACTTCCTCGCAAAGCAAAGAAAAAAGACTTGCGCTTTCCGAACTGCACTGTAATACGCTTGTGGTCGGTGAAAAAAACGGTCGTATTGATCTAAACGAACTTATGCGTGAACTAAGCGCTTTGGAAATCGACAGCATACTCTTAGAGGGCGGAGGAGAACTCAACTGGTCAATGCTGAATGCAGGACTTGTGAATAAAGTTCAGGCTTATATCGCGCCGAAAATTTTCGGCGGAGCTGATGCAAAGTCGCCTGTTTCGGGAATCGGAGTACCAACGCCGTCCGACGCTTTTATGCTTGAAGATACAAAAGTAAAGCGTATCGGCGATGATATTTTAATTGAAAGCAGGGTGAGAAATGTTCACGGGAATAATTGAGGAAGTCGGCACAGTCAAGGAAGTCCGCCGTAACGGTAGCAATTCTTTTATACGTATTCAGGCTGAAAAAATTCTTGCCGATGTTAATATAGGCGACAGCATTGCGGTCAACGGAGTATGTTTGACAGCCACAAAGCTTGACGGCGGTATATTTCAGGCTGACGTAATGAACGAAACGCTGAAACGTTCCTCGCTGGGTATGCTCAAACAGGGAAGTCCCGTAAATCTCGAACGCGCAATGGCGGCAAACGGACGTTTCGGCGGACATATCGTATCGGGACACATTGACGGTACAGGTACGATAACAGGCATAAAAAACGACGGTATCGCCGTATGGTATACCCTATCCGCAAACGCCGATATTATGCGGTATATCGTGGAAAAAGGCTCGGTCGCCATTGACGGCATAAGTCTTACGGTTGCGGAGGTAAATAAAAATAATTTCAGCGTATCTATAATTCCGCATACGGCGGCTCAAACGATATTGTCGTCGAAAAAAACGGGCGATATTGTGAATCTTGAAAATGATATTATCGGAAAGTACGTGGAAAAGCTGCTCAAACCCAAAGCGGAGAATACCGCCGCCCACGGGATTGACACGGGCTTTCTTGCGGAAAACGGATTTTTTTAAAGGGGATATAATATGAAAAAAGCGATGATAATAAGCGCGGCTATACCGCTTATCACACTTGTATCGTGCAATATAAGCGTAAACGGCTTAAATGTTGACACTTCATTTGATTTTGAAAAGACAAATTCGGAAACGATCGAAATTTCGGGGGAAAATATTACAGGTCTGGACGTTGACGTAAATGTCGGCAAACTTAAAATAAGTTACGGAGATTCCGAAAAGGTCAGAATTGCAGGCAGCTATACATGCCGCGGCGTCAATGAGAAAAAAACGGACGCCGCGCTGGAAAAGGTCAAAATACAATATAACACCAGCGGTCAGACTTTAAATATTACCATGGCGGGGGAGGATTTCAATTCAAAATTCGTGAACCTGTCCACAGACCTTGACATTACGCTGCCGAAAAGCTTTGCGGACTTTACCGTTTCCACGGACGTGGGCGATATAGATATAGTGGGACTTTCGGGCGGCTTTGATATTTCGGCGGACGTAGGTCAGATAGACTGTCGGGATATATCGCTAACAGGCGATTCAAAAATATCTGCCGATGTGGGAGATATTGACGTTACTCTTGTCGAGACAGCCGAATGCGAGCTTGAAATCTCCGCAGACGTTGGGGATATCGACCTCGATACGCAGGGTCTTGATTTTACCGTTACCGACAAATCAGAGGACTACGTAAGCAAGAAAAAGGACGTTCTTATCGCCGACAAGTGCAAGGCTGAGCTTTCAGCTGATGTCGGAGATGTAAAGATCAATAAATAGTTATAAATGAGTACATTTGGCACAAATCACAAAACTGATAGCTTTTAGCCTTTAGCCGTTAGCCATTAGCTTATGGTGTCCGCCTTACGGCGGACGGATTTAAAGATATACGCTATTTTTAAATAATGTGAGCGAAGCGAACACCTTAGCTAAAGGCTAATAGCTAATGGCTTTATTGTGCAAGTTGCTGTAAAATGCTCATTTATAGTAAATAGGAGTGATAACAATGCCCGAAAACTTTAAGTACAATACGGTGGAGGAGGCTGTTGAAGCTCTCAGGAACGGCGAAATTATTCTTGTCACCGATGACGAGGACAGGGAAAACGAGGGGGACATGATATGCGCCGCCGAGTTCGCTACCACAGAAAACGTCAACTTCATGGCGGCTCATGCCAAAGGTCTTATCTGCATGCCTATGAGCGTTGAACTGTGCGGCAAGCTTCACCTGTCTCAGATGGTGGACTACAATACCGATAATCATTCAACGGCGTTTACCGTGTCTATCGACCATGTTGAGACAACTACGGGAATTTCAGCGCAGGAGCGTGGATTCACGGCACGTATGGCGGTTGACGACAGCGCAAGACCCGAGGATTTCCGCCGTCCCGGTCACATGTTTCCGCTGACTGCAAAGAAAAACGGCGTTCTGGAGCGTGAGGGACATACCGAAGCCACGGTTGACCTTATGCGCCTTGCAGGGCTGAAAGAATGCGGTCTTTGCTGTGAGATAATGCGTGACGACGGCACAATGATGAGAGCCGCCGAATTGCAGGAAAAAGCCAAAGAATGGGGCTTGAAGTTCATTACTATTCAAGCTTTAAAGGAGTACAGAAAAGTACATGAAACTTTTGTTGAATGCGTTGCCAATACAAAGCTGCCTACGAAATACGGGGAATTCAGGGCAGTATGCTTTGTCAACAGGCTTAACGGCGAACACCATGTTGCTCTTGTAAAGGGCGACATCGGGGACGGTCAGAATATTCTGTGCCGTGTTCATTCCGAGTGCCTTACGGGGGACGCGTTCGGCTCTTTGAAATGCGACTGCGGACAGCAGTTTGCGGCGGCTATGACTCAGATAGAAAAGGAGGGCAGGGGAGTTCTCCTTTATATGCGGCAGGAGGGCAGAGGTATCGGACTTGTGAACAAGCTGCGAGCCTATGAATTGCAGGACGGCGGCATGGATACTCTCGATGCGAATTTGGCTCTCGGCTTCCCCGGTGATATGAGGGAATACTATATCGGAGCGCAGATACTTCGTGAGCTTGGCTGCAAAACGCTGCGCCTGCTTACGAATAATCCTGATAAGGTGTACGGTCTCAGCGGATTCGGTCTTGAAATAAAGGAGCGTATCCCTATCCAAATGGACGCTACGGCATATGACCTGTTCTATCTGAAAACCAAACGTGACAGAATGGGGCATATTCTCGATTATTAAAAGGGGTAAAATGATATGAGATTATTGGATCATTTAATGATGGCTTTGATGTTGATCTTAATAGGGTTATTTTTGTATGAGTTCATTTGTGTACTCATAAATGTGCCGAAAATAAAGCGGCATGAGAATAAGGTCAGAGTTAAGGAGAAAGTTGCTTTATATGTAACATGGATAATTATATCAGTTTCTAATATGTTGATGAATTTTTTACAATATTCAGACGATGATGAGGATAAGCTTTTTCATCTCATGGCTGCTGTTATGTGGACAGCTTTTGCAATTCATTATATATTTATGATTTTGTTTGCAAGAGATGTTTATATAACCGCCGAGGGCGTTCTTTATAAATGCAGGAGAAAACTGAAAGTAAGCTGTGACGAATATAAATATATAATAGACGGCGATGTTCTGGAGCTTTATTTCAAAAAGGCGGTAAGTCCGGTAAAATTTAAAATCACCGAAAACAAAGACGAGTTAATTAAGCTGCTGGAGGAAAATTACACTCCGTACAGCGATGAAATTTAAAGGAGAATAATTATGAAAACTTATGAGGGTAATTTAATTCCGAAGGACGTGAGGATCGGCATTGTAGTTGCACGATTCAACGAATTTATCACAAGCAAGCTCTTAGGCGGAGCGATCGACACGCTGAAAAGACACGATGTTTCCGAGGACTCGATAGACGTTGCATGGGTCCCCGGAGCGTTTGAGATTCCGCTTATCGCTCAGAAAATGGCAAAGTGCGGCAAGTACGACGCCGTTATCTGTCTCGGAGCAATAATTCGCGGCAGCACGTCCCATTACGACCTTGTATGCAACGAGGCTGCAAAGGGTATTGCTCAGGTGTCCCTTAACAGCGATATTCCCGTTATGTTCGGCGTTATCACCACCGAGAACATCGAGCAGGCTATAGAGCGAGCAGGTTCAAAGGCAGGCAACAAGGGCAGCGAATGTGCCGAGGGCGCTATCGAGATGATAAATCTTATACGTGAAATAGAGGACTAAATGGCGAATCTTATTTTTGATTATGACGGAACGCTTCACCGTTCCATGCTGACGTATGCGCCCGCTTTTCGGACGACCTGCAAATGGCTTTCCGACAACGGCTATATGCCATATAAAGAGTATACAGACAAGGAAATAAGCTATTGGCTGGGATTTAATTCCACGGATATGTGGAGTAGCTTTCTGCCCGACGCTTCGCCCGATATACGTGAAAAGGCGCGTATAATGCTCGGCGAGGACATGGCTCGCCGTGTCGAAAACGGGGAGGGAGCGTTGTTTCCTCATGCGGAAGAGGTTTTGTCGGAGCTGAAAGCGGCAGGGCATACCCTGATCTTCCTGAGCAACTGCCGCATAAAGTATATGGAGCGTCATTCGAGAGTGTTTGGACTTGACCGCTTTTTCGACTTTTTCTACTGCTGCGAGGAGTATGATTTTATTCCGAAATATCAGATATTCCGTATGTTCAGCTTGCAGCATGAGGGACAGTATATAGTTATCGGCGACCGTTTCCACGATATAGAAACGGCTGTCGAAAACGGCTTGAAGTCCATAGGCTGCGGTTACGGCTACGGAACTCCCGAGGAACTTGCGGCGGCTGATATTATTATAAACGATATGACTGAACTCCCGAAAGCTGTTGAAAAACTGCTTATTTAAGAATAATATTATGAGAAAATACAAATTTTTAACAATTATTACGGCGGCTTCTCTGCCCGTTTCTCTTTGTTCGTGTTCCCTTGAAAACTTCGGATACGATTCGGAGTCGTCAGAGGTCGAAAACACTTTGGAAACGCCTGATTACAGCTATGACACCGTAGACATAGCCGATGTAAACGAGGATATACGAAAGCTTCTTGAAGATATAAAAACGTCCGACAACGAAAAGGCTGTCCAAGACGATATTGACGTTCTTTTAAAGTATGCGGACACGGCTTCCGATGCAATGACGTACAAGTGTATCGAATCTTATCTTGACTGGGATAATTACGATTTAGAGTGCGAATACGAGGAAATCAGCGAGACCTTTTACGTTATCGGGGACGCGCTCGGCTATGCCTTTGCTAAGGGCAGCAAATCGCAGTATTCCGAGCTTTTTAAAGAGCTTATCGATGATGAAGCGGCGGAATACTACACGCAGAGAGGCATGAACCTGTCACGTGTTGAGGGCTATGCTTCGGTCGATTACAACGTGAATGACGAAAATGTTGACAGTTATTTTGACATTGCATATGACGATTCACTCAGCGATAATGAAAAAAATCTTAAATGCGCTGAAATATATCTTGAAGTCCTGTCAAATATTGACCCCGAGAGTTATTACGAATACTATAATCGTGATTATACTCCCGAGGATATTCTGAAACTCTCGGACAAAGTGGACGAAAAAATCAAGCCTGCGGTATCGGAGCTTTACGACAGGTTTGAGGAAAACAAGTATTCCGACGACGTATTTGATTCGCCTGTGGTTTTTGACGATCCGTTCGAGAAGATGAAGGAGTATACTTCAAGACTTTCTTCGGATATAGACAAGTCCGCAGACCGTCTTATAAACGAGGAACTTTACACAATAGCCGAGGGAGATAACTGCTACACAGGCTCGTTTACTACCGATCTTCCGACGGACAATACTGCGCTGATATATATTTATACGGACGGCTCGTATTACGATATGTCCTCCGCTATTCATGAGTTTGGGCATTTTCACGCATCTTTCAGCGACGATACGAACGCTTATCTTACGGAAACCAATCTTGACGTTGCGGAGATACAGTCTCAGGGCATGGAGCTTATGTTCATGCAGTTTTACGATGAAATATACGGCAAGCAGTCCGAGGCTATGAAGCTGAAATTGCTGTGCGACCTTGCAGACGCCGTAGTTTCGGGATTTCAAGTCGGCGAATTTGAATACCGCGCTCTTGAAAAGGCGGAGGAACTCACGCCCGAGGAAGTATTGGAGCTGTACGACGAGGTCATGGGCGACGATGCGGAGGGCTATCCGTTTTACTATATGACGCATATTTTTGAAGCTCCCGGCTACTATATAAGCTACGGAGTATCGGCTCTTGCGGCGTTGGATATGCTTGACGAGGTTCGCAGCGACCCTGCGGCTGCGCTTGAAAAGTATGAAAAAATAGCCGCAGTACCTTCAAATTCAAAGGACTGCGGATTCAGGGATTCATTAAAGGAATGCGGCTTCAGCGACGTTCTCACAGAAGAATATATAGACGAACTTGCGGAAGAATTATTAAAATAAGTTTAAATAAGGACACGGGAATGCCGTGTCCTTATTTTTTGCGGTTGTTTAGCCGAAGTTCCCCGACATGAATTTATCGTCGTAATAGATCACGTTTGCGGCAGATGACGGAATTTCTTCTTCTATTGGTGTGGTAGTTGTTTCGGTATCGGGAAATGCGGTTGCAGTTACCGTAGTTGTCGTTGTCGTAGTTGTTGCGAATGTCATAGTTGCGGAAGTGACGAAGCTGCCTGTCAAAAATGGACTTGTTGTCACGGTAGACGGCGGTATAGAGCCTGTTCCCGTAGGAACTTGGGGATATGTAAAGATAGCGGTCGTAGCGTATGTTTCAACAGGTGCTGTATCCATAGCGGGCGGGTCTGTTTCCGTAGGCGGCATGCCTGTACCTCCGCCGTGAGGAGGTTCGGTAGTAGACGGTGAATTGGTCAAATGAGTAAAAGGCAGAGATACAATGGTAGTTGCTATATGCGTTTGTACGGGCGAGGTGGGTTTGTTTTGTATTGAGGTAGTTTTAAATGTGGGGGGATCGGTTTCAGTAACGGGAGTTGTTTTCTTTGATGTGGCTGACCTTGTTTCTTCGGGAGCGGTTTTCTTTGTTTCGGCAGACTTTGTTTCCTCGGGAGCGGTCGTTGTAGCCGAAGTTTTTTCGGTTCGTGCGTGGGAATGTTCGCTTTCAGGTCGGCGTACCTGCGTTGTGACCGTTTCGTTTGTTTCTGTCGGAGCAGGGTGATACGGAGCTGTTGCGACTGCTTCCGTGGTAGTATATCGGCTGCCGTAGCGGTCGGGCTTTATGTCTTGCAGAATGGTGTTGTTGTATATCATAAATCCGATAACTGCCGCCGCCGCTGTTCCCATTACGGAAGAAGCGGTCTTGATAATTAATGCGCGTCTGCGCTTTTTCGCTTTGAAATACTCATCTCTACGTTTCAGAACGCTGTCGGCAATTTCCTTATAGCTCTTCATAACTGAACCCTCCCTTCTCAAGTGACGCTTTGAGGGACTGTTTGGCCCTATACAAAAGGTTATTTACCTGCTTCTTGTTTTTCTTCATTATATTTGCGGTCTCGTCAATGGAAAAATCCTCAAAGAAAGTGAGGTAAAGCACCTGACGGTAATCGCTGCTGAGATTTTTCATTGCTCTGTGCAGATGCAGCCGTTGTTCCTCTTTGAGCAGATCGGCTTCGATGTCGGATTCGTCGTATATATCGGTATATTCCTCCAACGGAATATCTGATATTCTGGAGTTTTTTCTCATACCGTCGATAGCGGCGTTTCTGCCTATTGTGTAAAGCCATGTCTTGAAGCTGCTTTTCCCTCGGAAAGCGGGTTTTTTTACGGCAAGCTTGAAAAAGGTTTCCTCAGCGTATTCCTCAGAAAGTCCGATATTTCCGGTAATTCCGTATAAATAAAGAAGAAGTCCGTCCTTGTAATCACGTATTATTTCAACGAGACCCTCATCGTCGCCGTTTATGTATCGCTGATAACAAAGTTCTCCGTTATCCATAGAATCCCCCTTTCGGAAAAAAATCATACTTTTATAATTAGACGTATAATGCGACAAATTTTCTCACTTTATCTGAAATTTCGATTCTGAAAAATTATCTGTGCCGTAAAATAATGGGATTCTAATTATAGTAATTATAAATGCACTATTTACAATTTAAGGAATTATGTTCCTATTAAGGGAACGCCCTCTCTTGCAGGGCGTTCCCTCTTTCACAACAGTTTGTCAAACTGTTGTGAAATTCACCCTTTGCGGAGCGCTTAAACGCTATGCAGGGCTTTGCCCCGCACCCCACCAGAGGCGCTGCCTCTGGACTCCGCCAAAGGGACACCGTCCCTTTGGAATCCCGATATTAGAACGCTTTAATAACAGGGAACCGCTTAAGTTGTGGATAGTGGTAAAATAATGGGATCCTGACATATGAATAAAATCGGGAACACCAAAATGCTCCCGATTTATTTTAGAAGTTGCCTTACGGTTCTATCTCAATCGCGTGACCTGCCGCAAGACTTGCAGGGCAGTCGATATAACGCTGATTGCTGCTTCCTCTGAATTTTATCTCCCAATCCTTTTTTTCAAGAATGAACGGTCCGTCCACAAGGTGATCCGTAACGTCAAGAAGTTCGCCCCATGAGTTTTTCTCACGGTTATTGTAAAGCTCCTCAAAGGTAAATCCCGTGTAGGTCACGATATTCAGTCCGAGGGCTTTTATTTCACGTCCCAGTGAGGCAAGAGCCTTCGCCTGCATAAACGGTTCGCCTCCGCTGAACGTAACGCCGTCCAACAGCGGATTTGATTTGATCTTTTCAAGAAGCTCCTCGGTGTCCGTATCCTTGCCGCCGTCAGGGTCGTGAGTCTGGGGATTATGGCAGCCCTCACAGTGATGAGGGCAGCCCTGAGTAAAGATCGTAAATCTGATTCCCGGTCCGTCAACGATAGAATCGTTGGCGATACCTGATATTCTTAAAACCATAATATTTCCTTATTATACGTTATGCTTAACTCTGTCATGCTCCTCGGCGCGCTTTCCGTCGTTGAAGCGGTCAAGAGTTCCTACAAGGTAGCCTGTGATTCGTCTGATACGGTCGAACGCCACGTTGTCCTTATGCTCGCTTCGACCGCAGCAGGGGCATACGTCTCCGATAATGCCTGTATATCCGCAGCAGGGGTCGCGGTCAACGGGGTGATTGATAGCTCCGTAGCCGATACCCGACTCCTTCATGCAGCGTACTACCTTTTCAAATGCCGAAAGGTTCTCCAGAGGGTCGCCGTCAAGCTCGATATAGCTGATGTGACCTGCGTTTGTAAGCTCGTGATAGGGAGCTTCTATCTTAATTTTTTCAAAAGCGCTTATGGGGTAGTACACGGGGACATGGAATGAATTGGTGTAGTAATCCCTGTCGGTAACACCCTCGATAATGCCGTATTTCTTTGCGTCCATGCGGACAAATCGTCCCGAAAGACCCTCTGCCGGAGTTGCAAGCAGAGAGAAGTTAAGTCCTGTGCGAGCGGATTCCTCGTCAAGGCGTTTTCTCATAGCCGTGATTATTTCAAGTCCAAGCTCCTGCGCTTCTTCGCTTTCGCCGTGGTGACTGCCTATGAGAGCCTTTAAAGTCTCCGCAAGTCCGATAAAGCCGACGGAAAGAGTGCCGTGTTTAAGTATCTCGCCCACCGTATCATCGGCGGAGAGCTTATCGGAATCTATCCATATGCCTTGTCCCATGAGAAAAGGATAATTTCTTACACGCTTCTGCGCCTGTATACGATAGCGGTGCATAAGCTGATCTATGGCAAGATCCATCATTTCGTCGAGCTTATCAAAGAAAAGTCCGACATTGTGATTAGACTTGATAGCAAGACGGGGAAGATTGATCGAAGTGAAGCTGAGGTTACCTCTGCCTGTAACGATCTCCTTGTCCTTATCGTAGTTATTGCCGATAACTCTTGTACGGCAGCCCATGTAGGCTATCTCGGTATCGGGATTGCCCTCCTTGTAATACTGCAAGTTAAAGGGAGCGTCAATGAAAGAGAAGTTGGGGAAAAGTCTCTTTGCGGAAACTCTGCATGCAAGCTTGAAAAGGTCGTAGTTCGGGTCGGTGGGATTGTAGTTCACGCCGTCCTTGATCTTGAAAATATGAATAGGGAATATCGGTGTTTCGCCGTTTCCGAGACCTGCCTCCTGAGCGAGAAGAACGTTTTTTATAACCATTCTTCCCTCGGGAGAGGTGTCCGTACCGTAGTTTATCGAGCTGAACGGAGTCTGCGCGCCGGCACGGCTGTTCATTGTATTGAGGTTGTGGATAAGGGCTTCCATAGCCTGATAAGTAGCGCGGTCAGTTTCTTTTTCAGCGTTTCTGCGTGAAAAATCCTGTATTTTCAGGGCGGTATCATTATCGACATACGAAGCGAGCAGTTCAAGCTCCTTTTCACGGTAGCCGTTATCGTCGGCTAAATTGGGTCTGAGGTCATACTTTTCAAGCATTTCCTTTTTTATGAGCTTTGAAGCTTCAATGCCGTTTTCAATGCCGCCGATAAGCTCGAGGGCTCTTCCGACGTTCTGAATGTATTTTGCGGCATACGTTTTCTTTACGCCGTCCGCCATTGCGTAGTCAAAGGTCGGAACGCTTTGTCCGCCGTGCTGATCGTTCTGATTGGACTGGATAGCGATACATGCAAGCGCGGAATAGCTGGAAATATCGTTAGGCTCTCTCAAAAAGCCGTGTCCTGTGGAAAAGCCGTTGGTAAAGAGCTTTTTAAGGTCTATCTGAGTGCAGGTAGTGGTCAGAGTGTAGAAATCGAGGTCGTGAATGTGAATATCGCCGTTTCTGTGAGCCTTTGAATGCTTTGGGTCAAGAACGTACATTCCGTAGTATTCTTTTGCCGAAACGGAGCCGTATTTGAGCATCGTACCCATTGCGGTATCTCCGTCGATATTGGCGTTTTCACGTTTTATATCGCTGTCCTTTGCGTCGCTGAAGGTCAGCTCGTTAAGAACGCACATGAGGTTCGTTTTCATTTCTCTCGAACGAGTTCTCTCGTAGCGGTAAAGTATGTAAGCCTTAGCCGTTTTCGCGTGACCGTTTTCGATAAGGACTTTTTCAACGAGGTCCTGAATTTCTTCAACGGTAGGAATTTTGCCGGGGTTCTCCTTTTCATAAAGGCTGCACACCTCGGCGGCGATCTCCATAGCGGTCGTCATATCCGTGCCGCCGCAGGACTGAGCCGCCTTAAAAATAGCGTTTGCTATTTTTTCAACATTAAAGGGAACTTTTCTTCTGTCTCTCTTAATAATATGAATTATCATCTTATCCAACCTCCAACACAATATATTGTATCTACGTTTCTCTATCTTATAATAGTATAATCTAAAATCCGTCATTTGTCAATTGTATATCTTAACAGCAGATTATCCGTATTTCACTATTTTTATGTACAATAAGCACAATAAAATCATTTAAAAATAAAAAAACGGCTATATACCGTTATTTCCCAAAAGCTGTGAAAATAAAAAAGCCGCCACAATATATTGTGTGGCGGCTAATAAACAGACATTAAGCCGTATGAGTTAAAATATATTCGATTATCTTATCATATCCCTGCTCCGACAACGCAAGCAGCTCATATGACCAGTATTCTTCTTTCAGCTTTCCGTCCTCCGATTTGAGTGCAGTATTTGTGTCGATACAATAAATTCCCAGATTATCGCACATCATAAGGAGCTTGTTGTTATAATCGTTGATAATTTCGTTTGTAAGAGTATCCGAATCGTATATAACAGGCGGATACTGCATTACGTATATTTTCATATCGGGAAGAGCCGAACTGAGACTGCTTACAAGATTTGTGTACGCTGCGATCATATCGTCCGCCGAAGCCGTGCCGAGTTCGCTGCCCAGCATTATATAAAGTATCTGCGGCTTCTTATTCTTCACAATATCGTATGCGGAAAGCGAACCGAAGCTGCTTTCAAGCTTTTCTGACATTACGTTGGAAGTATTTATGCTGTTTCCGCCGAATATGCAGTCCTCTCCGAAGCCCTTGTTTATGCCTGCAAGGGTAGAGTCCGTTATAAGACAGCAGTTGTCGAAATAGGAATTTTCAGCCTTTGCGGACTGCGGAACAGGGTTCGCCGCTTCTTCGGCATCGCTGTCGGGTTCAGCCGCGTCGGACGTTTCATCGGGAGTGACCTCCGATTCCTCCGAAACAGGTTCGGAGGTGGAAATCCCGAATTCATCGTTTAAGAAATTATCGTTAAGATTAGCGGCTGACATATATAATACAAAGCAAGCGGCAAAGGACAAAATGAATATCATCATCAGCGTTCCCAAGCGAAAGCGCACTTTCGGACGCCCTTTTTTCCTGCCCTTTCCGCGCTGAACTGTTCTGTTTTTTTCCATATACACTCTCCGAAGTATTTTCTTCTATTCTATTATACCCTCTTTTCGCAAAATTTGCAAGTGTTTTTTGCCAATTTATGAATTTTTATATTTTTTACTGTATTCATAAAGGCGATCCCTAAAAAAATGTCGTGATTTTAAGGTAAAATATCGGAAATTTACGGTACTATTCATTTGCTTTCAGTGATAGAATAAGAGTATAGTACATGATAACTTCTTCAAAACATTCCATAATACTGAAACGCCGTATCGAGGGGAAATTCCTTGATTCGGCGTTTCAGTATTTTTATTCTGAAATTCTTACCGCCGTATAGCCGCCGAGCCGATATGATTCAAAGTAGCCTGTATCTGTCGGAACATCGCTTTCGTCAAAGAAAACATACAAAGCGTTCGCATCGCCTTTACCGTTTATCAGCTTATCGTATTCTTCCTCGGAAGTGCTTTTAAGGGTCTTATAATCCTGCCGAGCCGTATAGAATACGTTCATTTCCAGACCGAGAGCGCAGGCATACTCGCCGAAGCTGTAGTACATTTTCTTGTAATGAAGGAAATCTTTGGGTACGGGCAGGAAAACTATCCTATCCGCTCCCTCGGACGCTCTCACAAAATCGTCGTATGCTATCTCGTTTTCGTACACAACGTCCGCCGCAAATTTTTGGCGTTTTTCCGCAAAAAATCCTCTGAGGTCAAACATTTGCACACAAACGCACAGGGCTGCCGCAGCTATCATGGTTTTCTTTCCTTTAAGTCTCGATAAAGCCGCAAATATCAGCGTATAAAGCAGATATACGTCCACCCATATAAATCTTCCCGACGCTCTGAAAATTTTCAGAACATGCTCAAAAGCTTCGGGATAGTCTATCTCGTAAATAACGTTTTTGTTCAGTGTACCCTTTGGACTTGTCGCCGCAAACATCGCAAGCGCAAGAACAATGATAACAGGCACGGCAGTTTTGGAAACCTCAATAAAACCGCTCTTGAACCTACCGATATTTTTTGCCGAAAGCCATACTGCAATTATTAACGCCGCCGCTCCGGCAGCGATCATGCCGAGACCCATGTAGCCAAAGCCGCCGCGCTGTCCCTCGAAGTAATCCAACGGATTCAGAAAATCGGAATTTCCCATTGAATTGAACAGCGCGTTGTAATTTGAACTGTATTTGCCCAATCCTCTTGCTTCCATGTCGCTGCTGCCGTGAAACATACCGAAAGCGAACATTGTAATAACGGTGCAGACGGTAGTTGAAGCAAAGCACAAAAGCGAACGCCTAATTTTCTTTGTCTTTAAAATATCCGTCAGAATATAGCCGAGCATAACGGCGTATATCATTGGTATGAAGTAAAAGTGTATCGTAACAGCCGCCGCACTCAGCGCAGACCACAAGATCACGGGAGTATGCCGATATTTCCATTGGTGATCCCGATATGCCCAGAAAGCTATCGCAAGCACGATTATCCATTGCGCCGCCAAAGCTTCATGGTGAAACAGCCGCTGAACGACAGTAGGTGACAACGTAAAAACAATACTTCCCAAAAGGCAGAAAATATTGCTTTTGCTGAACTTGTGCAGAAGAACCGCCGAAGTTCCGCCCATCATCGCAAAGCAGAACAACGCCCATATTCCGATATACTGAAACGTTTCTGGAAGTATCGGGGACAGGAGCTTGAAGAAAAGTCCGACTATCGGTATACAGTCCAAAAACACGGCTGAAACGTCCCCCGACGCGCTTATACCGTCTATCAAGCCGAAAGGGAAATGCCATGAAGATCGTCGCAGAAACTTCCAGCCGAAATAGTGCTGCGTAAGATCGTCGCCCTCCGCAAGCAGCCAGTCATCATAGGTCGGGTCGAGTACACGGAAACCGTATATCATCGGAAACAGCAGCATTCCCAGTATCGCTCCGACAGCGAAAAGTCTATAAATATGTCCGTACTTAAAATGTCCTTTTTTCATTTTATGCCTCCGCCATAGCTTTGAATTCCTCCTCGGTGATTATCGGCACGCCGAGAGACTTTGCAGTTTTGTTCTTTGTTGAATTTGAAGCCGAATCGTTATTTATAAGGTAATCGGTCTTTGACGATACAGATGATGACACCTTTCCGCCCTTTGTTTCGATAAAGGCTTTAAGCTCGTTGCGGTTTTTCCACAGCTTTACCGAACCTGTGATAACAAACGTCTTTCCCGATACGGGCGAATCGCTGTCTGCCGCTTCGGGCGGAACTATTTCAAGCTCATTCAAAAGCTCGTGAAACTCCCTTACATTATCGGGGTCTTTAAAGAAACCGACAAAATCCTTTGCAAGGACATCGCCTATCGTATCTATGGAAGTCAGCTCCTCCTCGGTAAGCCTTTCGAGCATTTCAGCCTCTGGATAGACAGAGCATATAAGCCTTGACGACGCTCTGCCGATATTCGGTATTCCCATAGCGTAAAGCACCCTGCTAAGCTCCGTATGACGTGAAGCCTCCACCGCCTCATGCAGCTTTTGATACGACCTTTCTCCGAAGCCTTCAAGAGCGGTTATCTTCTCCATATGATCGTCAAGGTGGTAGAAGTCCCTGAAGCTGTGGATAAATCCCTCCCTGACAAGCATTTCTATAGTTGCGGTGGAAAGTCCGACGATGTTCATAGCGTCACGCTGAACGAAATGCTCGAATTTTCCGATATGCTTTGCGGCGCATTCGGGATTGACGCATACGAGCGTTTCCACTTCTTCGTCGGACGTTTTTATCTCCGTCATGCCGCCGCAGACAGGGCAGTTTTCGGGTATTTTCAGACTGTCCGACCCCGTTTTGTTTTCGAGTATCTGCGGAATTATCATGTTTGCCTTGTATACCGAAACAGTATCGCCGATACCGAGCTTTAACTGTTTAACAATGCTCAGATTATGAACGGACGCGCGGGAAACCGTAGTTCCTTCAAGCTCCACTGGCTCAAAAACGGCAACGGGATTCAGCAGACCCGTGCGGCTCGCCGACCACTCGACCTCTATCAGCTTCGTATCCGCCGTTTCGTCACGCCATTTGAACGCCATTCCGTTTCTCGGGGCATGGGAAGTCACTCCGAGACTCAGACCGTACGCAACATCGTCAAGCATAAGCACAAGACCGTCCGAGGGGAACTCGTTTTCCGCTATGCCCGATTCAAATTCCTTTACCGAAGCTTCAAGAGTTTCTTTTGTGACGGTTATTCCGTGAACGGTCTGAAAACCGTGCGTTTCAAGCCATTTTATACGTTCGGAAAAGGAATTTTCGTCATATCCGTCGGCTGAAACAAGATTAAAGGCAAAAAAATTTATATTTCTCTCCGCAGTTATCCTTGAATCGAGATTACGAACAGTACCTACGCAGAGATTTCGGGGATTTTTATACCTTGCCCCCTCCTCTATCTCGGCGTTTACCCTTTCAAAATCGGAATACTTCATAAGAGCTTCTCCACGGATAACAAGCTTTCCCTTAAACGGAACAGCCGCAGGTATACCTATAATATGACGCGCGTTGGCGGTTATATCCTCGCCCACTTCGCCGTTTCCCCGTGTTACCGCCTGTGCGAGCCTGCCGTTTTCATAGGTGAGAACTATCGTAAGACCGTCAAGCTTCCAACTGAGGAATCCTTTGTTTTCACCAAGCCATTCCGTAAGCTCCGATATGCTTTTCGTCTTGTCGAGGGAAAGCATTTTTGAAGTATGTTTTACCTTTTTAAGAGCCGACGATACTTCGTAGCCGACTTTCCGGGTACGGCTTCCGCTCAGTATTACGCCTGTTTCCTTTTCAAGCTCCGAAAGCTCGTCGTAAAGCGTATCGTATTCATGGTCGGACATTATCTCAACGCCCGTATTATAATAGGCGTCCGACGCCTTTTCAAGAAGCCCGTTAAGTTCTTTCATTCTTTCTATTTTATTTATGTCCATATATCTGCTCCTTTCTGATATACTAATTTATAAATGAGCATTATACAGCAAATTGCACAGAAAAGCCGTTAGCTATTAGCTATTAGCCTTTAGCTAAGGTGTTCGCTTCGCTCACATTATTTAAATATAGCGTATAGCTTCTTTAAATCTGTCCGCCGTAAGGCGGACACCATAAGCTAATGGCTAATGGCTAAAGGCTATCAGTTTTTTGTGATTTGTGCCAAATGTACTCATTTATAAATACTAATACTATTTTACCATTTTTCTCACGGAAATGCAATATCAGGGAAATAACCTCTGAAATTTATGGTACAATCACCAAAAATTAGTGTATAAGAACATGAAAAATCATGCTATAATTTATCTATAGAATTTATAAACGACTATTTTCGACAGTTCTCACAAATCAAACGAAGAAAATCGTTCGTTTATAGCTTATGGAATGATAATTTTTTGGAAAGAAGTGATTTTTTATGAACAAAAAGTTAAGATTTATTCTTTCGGCTATCACAGCGGCTTCACTTACGGCAGGGCTTGCGCCGTCCGCTGCGTATGTTTCTCAGCCGAACGCTTCGTCAATAACGGCGAACGCTATCGAAGCCGAAAACAGCTACAGCTTTAAATCTCAGCTCAAAACTCCGCTGGAAGTAAATATATACAACGTTCTCAGCGAAATGAAGAACAACGGCGACTTTATCCGAGGTACTGCGCGTATAGAGCTTGATGTGGAACAGGCGGTCATCGAGGATTACATGAACGGAAACGCTACTCTTATACAGGCGTTCCATAATGCCCGCGACGCTTTTATGTTCGACAGCAGCGACCTGTTCTACGTTGACTGGACTAAGCTTTCTCTGCGCGCGGGATTTGACGGAAGCGGCACGTATCACGCATATATCGGAAACGGCGCATACAAGAATTTCTACTGCGACAACGGATATACCGACGAGGACTCCATACTTGAAGCCATTTCCCTTATCGAAGCGGCGGCGGACGAGATAATCAGCGGCGCAGAGCAGTATACAACCGATACCGAAAAAATACGTTACGTTCACGATACGCTCATAAATAAGTCGTCCTATCTGAATCCCGGCGATTTCAGTACATACCACGGCTCAAACATATGCGGTATACTGCTTCACGACGAGGCATGGTGCGAGGGCTATTCACGTACTTTCCAGTATATCTTGCAGCGCATGGGCTTTGACTGCATTATCGTTTCGGGCAGCGGTATTCCTAACGCGGGAAGAAATGCGGAAAGCGGTCAGCTTTACGTCCCCACTGTGGAGGAACACATGTGGAACTACGTCCGCCTTTCAAACAACAAATGGTACGCTATTGACGTGACCTATGACGACCCTACGATAATTACGGCAAGCGGAAATTTGTCCGCGCTCAGCCATAAGTTCTTCCTTAAAGGCTCGGAAACGTTTATGTCAAATCATATCGAGTCGGGACAGTTTTCACAGGGCGGCCGTGAGTTTTTCTATCCGACATTGAGCGAGTGCGATTACGGACAGGAAAGCGGAGCTGAACTGACCTTTAACGTTTCATATCAGGATTGGGGAGAAAACGCTTCCTATACTTTTATGTATCCGACTTTCATAACGGAGGACGGAAACGTTTTCAAGGGAAAGCAGATCGTTGACGAGGGCTGCTACCTTGCATGGAGACCTGTTTTCAGCGACGACGACGGAAATATCACCACGCAGGACTGGACTGACGCTTCAAAGGCAGGCTTCACATACGGCGATGATTTTGTGGTCGGAATGGCTGTAAGAAACAACGACACGGGACAAGTACAGGTCGCTTATGATTTCGCAATTGCCACAAATGCGCCCGACGGAACGACTGCGACTTCATGGAGCAACGATCCCGAACTGATAGCCACGTCGGAAAGAGTGTACCTCAGAGATATGTACATTGACGAGAGAACGTTTTCACCGAGAATCGTTTCGAGAGAGCCTTCTACAGCTCCTATACAGGACAAATTCAGGCAGGTAACGATACAGTACGATACGGCTCTCGAGCTTTCCGACCCGTCACAGGCGGCAAAGCTTATGGTCGAAACGGATATTGCCGGCGCAAGATTCAAGGTCGAGAACTTCAAGTGGGAAAACGTAACGTTTACCGACCCTGTAGGCGCGGAAGTTACGGGCTGCAAGGTGACGTTTGATTTTACTCCCGATTCGTCGTATAACTATTCGGGAACGAATTATAATTTCAGCCTAAAGGGACTGCAAAGCGTACTTAACGGTTCAGAGCCCGATCCGTTCACGATACAGTGGGCGATACCCCTCAGATCGCTTGTGACCTGTCCTAAAATGGGTCCTCCCAGCGAGCTTACGATATTTGCGCAGCCTAAGCTGCTTAGAAACAATTTCAGCACTGATATGTTCACTACTCCCGACGGCAACCTTATAGCCAATCAGTGCAATACAATGGGAATTTCCCTTATAGCTTCAAAGCCCTCCGCTTCGGAGCAGGCTAAAATAGACGACGCTCTCGATATTGAGGAAAAGCTCGATTATACGACCTATGACCTCGAACTCGCATGCAGCGCAATTAAAACTAACATTGAAATGAATCAGGGCAAGGGTATGAAGCTTACTATCGCCCTCCCGTACCCAAGAGGATATGATTCGAGAGAGCTTGAGGGCGTTTCTTTTGAAGCGTATCACTTCAAAAAGAATGCGGACGGCACATATACTAAGGAAAAGCTCATATGCAATGCGACAGAAACAGGCATTTTCGTTATTGCCGAGGATTTCAGTCCTTTCGCAGTTGTTGCCGTACCTGCCGAAAATCACGTTTCAGACGGCGGTCGAAGCCTTTCGATAATAGCGGACTCCAAAGTTTCCGAAGTAACGGCGGTTGACGGAAACGGCGCAGAATTGGATACGGACCTTATCCACCTTATGGAAGGGGAGGAGTGTACCGTAACTATAACTCCGGCTGAGGGTTACTCGCCCGAACAGTTTATCATGAACGGTGCGGAGACCGAAATTCCGCCAATGACAGACGGAAGCTTCACTGTAACCTACACTTATGACGATCTGCTTGAAAACAACTCCGTAATTGTACGGTTCTGCGCAGATTCAGTGGCAGAAGAAGAAGCGGCGGAGGGCATAACCGCAGCCGAGCCTGTCGCTTTCGATCCGGCAGTATGCGAAAACAACGATCAGCCTGTAATGGAAGTTCCCGAAACCGACCTTGTTCCCAGCACGAACACAAGCGTTTCGGCAGAACCTACGATAATGGAGATACCCTCCGAGGGCAAGGCTGACGATCCCGTAACACCTCCAACTACAACTGCACCTCCCACAACTACAACAACTACTACGACCACTACGACTTCGACTTCCACAACGGCTACGACTACCACTACAGAGAAGCCTACAACGACTTCGACTTCAACAACTGCTACGACGACCACTACGGAGAAGCCTACTACGACTTCTACTTCCACAACGACTACGACAACCACTACAGAGAAGCCTACAACGACTTCAACTTCCACAACTGCTACGACAACCACTACCGAGAAGCCTACCACGACTTCTACTTCCACAACAACTACTACGACTACAAAAGAGAAGCCTACCACGACTTCTACTTCAACAACTACTACGACTACCACTACTACAGAGAAGCCCACAACGACTTCTACTTCCACAACTGCTACGACTACCACTACAGAGAAGCCTACAACGACTTCCACTTCTACAACTGCTACAACTACCACTACAGAGAAGCCTACCACGACTTCTACTTCCACAACTACTACGACGACTACTACAGAGAAGCCTACAACGACTTCAACTTCAACAACTACAACCACCACAGAGAAGCCCACAACGACTTCTACTTCTACAGCAACGACTACAACAACCACTACCGAGAAGCCGACCACGACTTCAACTTCCACAACTACGACCACTACAGAGAAGCCCACAACGACTTCTACTTCCACAACGGCTACAACAACCACTACAGAGAAGCCCACAACGACTTCAACTTCCACAACTGCTACGACTACCACTACCGAAAAGCCTACAACGACTTCAACTTCCACAACTGCTACAACAACCACTACGGAGAAGCCGACCACGACTTCAACTTCCACAACTGCTACAACAACCACTACGGAGAAGCCGACCACGACTTCGACTTCCACAACTGCTACGACTACCACTACAGAGAAGCCCACAACGACTTCAACTTCCACAACTGCTACGACTACCACTACCGAAAAGCCCACAACGACTTCTACTTCCACAACTACTACGACGACTACTACAGAGAAGCCTACAACGACTTCGACTTCCACAACTGCTACGACTACCACTACAGAGAAGCCTACAACGACTTCAACTTCCACAACTGCTACGACTACCACTACAGAGAAGCCCACAACGACTTCTACTTCTACAGCAACGACTACCACTACGGAGAAGCCTACTACGACTTCTACTTCCACAACTACGACCACTACCGAGAAGCCTACAACGACTTCAACTTCAACAACTACAACCACCACAGAGAAGCCCACAACGACTTCTACTTCTACAGCAACGACTACCACTACGGAAAAGCCTACCACGACTTCTTCTTCCACTACAACTACGACTACAACAGAGAAGCCTACAACGACTTCAACTTCCACAACTGCTACGACTACCACTACAGAGAAGCCTACAACGACTTCAACTTCCACAACTGCTACGACAACCACTACAGAGAAGCCCACAACGACTTCAACTTCCACAACTGCTACGACTACCACTACAGAGAAGCCCACAACAACTTCTACTTCAACAACGACAACTACAGAGAAGCCTACAACGACTTCGACTTCCACAACTGCTACGACTACCACTACAGAGAAGCCTACCACGACTTCTACTTCAACTACTGCTACGACAACCACAACGGAGAAGCCCACAACGACTTCGACTTCAACAACAGTTACTACAGAACAGTCTACCGAGACTTCAACTTCTACAACAGTTTCAACAGAGGGCGAGCTTCCTCAGACAGGCTATTCAAATCTTTACAATGTCGCCGCTGCGCTTGCCGTAATTATGACAGGCTTTGGCTTTGCGGTATTCATGAGATCGAAAAAAGAAACGGAATAATTAATTAGAAAAAACGCTTTAGGGTAATTCAGCCCTAAAGCGTTTTTTGGAATAGGAGTATTATGTCAGATAGGTGAGTTCTTCTTCGGTGAATGTCAGGCTCGGGTTGCCCAGCGATACGTATTTTTCGCCGTCATAAGCAAATATGCTTATATCCGTTGCAGCCGTAAGACGGTACGAACCGTCGGGCATACTTTGCAAGCCGTCGTCTATAAAGAAAATATATTCCCGATATAATTCTGTTTCGCCTTTGTTTCCGCCGTCGGAATATACCACGCTACCGTCGGGAAAAACATTTTCTATTTTCGCCCCCTCGCAGTATACCTCGGCAGGCATATATCCTCCCGGAACGTAAACCGAGGGCATCGCAGGATATTTTCCGTCATGCTTATAACAGTTCATTGTAAGCAGATCGTATTGTGTATACGGGTGAAAATCAACGGCGGTGTAAAATTTTTCTATGACCTCCGCCTTGATAATATACTTTGAACGCTCAAAAAGTTCGTTTATCCCCAAAACTGTATCGTTGTCCGTAGAGGGGTGGAAATCCACATTCGGTGAACTGCACGAATTTTCCAGATCGTTGATATTTATATAATTATCGCTTTTTTCATACTTGACTGAGGGAATTACCCACGGTCTGCGATCCACGTCGTCCATTGCAGGAGGGGGAGGGGAAGGGTCGTACTCTATATGCGTTGTTGTTTCTACAGGTTCAGGAGCATCATCATGCCTGCTCGTTGTCTGAGGAGCTATCGGCGGAGGGTTGTATTCTGTAGGTGTTGTTGTTTCTATAGGTTTAGGAAAAACATCATGCCTGCTCGTTGTCTGCCCGTGATTTACAGGCTCGCTTGCAGTTGTCGGCGGAGGCGGCGTATTTGCTTCGGCTGTCGTGACCGCTGTTACGACGTTTACAGAAGTATTAACGGCGGCAGTCTGAACGGGGGTCTCCTGCGGTTCTTCCTCATTAGGTTCTTCGTTGTTATGTTCTTCTTCGCCGTTATTTTCGGTATTTTCCGAAGCTTCGATTTTGCTGAAAGCGGTCGTGACGGTCTGCGTCTGAACAGCCGAACCCGTTTCCGCTGTCTGTACGGAAACTTCCGTAACGGCAGAATTATTATCCTCGCCGACGCTTTCCGTAGAAGTCTGAGTATCTTCCGCAGTTGTCACAACAGCCGTATCCGAAGTCAGGTTTCCGTTACGGTATTTATCAACATAATCACGGCTTACGGTCATACGCCCCCAAACGCCTATGACAAGAGCTGCAAAAACTGCTGTGGCGGCATATTTCGTGTAAACGGGAAAACGAAGTCTACGTTCATTTTTTTTAATTAGATGTTCATACTTCGCCGCAAAGCTGTCCTTATTCTGCGGTTCGGGAATATTAAAGGCTTTTTTCAAGGCTTCCCTTTCGGATTTTTTCATTGCAGCTCCTCCTTTCCCAATTCTTTACGCAAATAACTGAGTATAGCCTTTATTCGCCTATTTAAAGCGAATCTTGAAATATTGTAAAGACCTGCGATAACATTTACGGGGACTTCGTTTATGTATCTCAGAAGTATAATTTCCCTGTCCTCGGCAGACAGGCTCTGCAATGCGTCTTTCAGCGCATAGCTTTCAAGCACCGTTTTTTCCACGTTCACATCGGAGAGGGGTTCATCTTCAAGCTCCTCGGGCTTGCGGCGGCGAAATTCATCGCTGCACAAGTTTCCGGCTATCGTATAAAGAAGCTGCAACGTCTTGTCGCCGCTGTGATACTGCGGATGCTCAATATAACGGAGGAATGTTTCCTGTGTCAGATCTTCTGCGATCTCGCGGCTGCGGACACGCAGATAGCAATATCTGTATATTTTGTCATATTGTTCTTTTAAATCAAGCGACACATACAATTCCCCCTCTATAAGCTTAACGGAAATAAACCGCATATGTGCGGCTTATTTTGTAAACTTTTTATGAATTTTTTCGGCAGGCTTTTACAGCTCGATATTTATTTGCTTTCCCGAAGCTGTGTATTCACGGCATTCTATACCGCACATCTTAAATAGAATAGATGAAGCCTTTGCGCTTTCGGAATCGGCATACTTGTTGCTCAGGTATACGATCTTTTTTATTCCCGACTGAATGATAGCCTTTGCGCATTCGTTACACGGAAAAAGCGTAACGTACAAGGTACAGCCGCTCAGACTTGCAGAATTGCTGTTAAGTATAGCGTTAAGCTCTGCGTGGCACACAAAGGGATACTTAGTGTCGAGAGAAGTCGCTCCCTCGCGCTCCCACGGCATATCGTCGTCGCTGCACCCCGTAGGCATACCGTTGTAGCCTACTGCGACTATCTTATGCTCGTTGTTGACGATACACGCTCCCACCTGAGTGTTGTTATCCTTGCTCCTCTGTGCCGAGAGAACTGCGATACCCATAAAATATTCATCCCAGCCGATATAATCCTGACGTTTCATATTTTTCACCTCTGAAATTTTTTGATAAGCTGTCTTAATTATATCATAATATGTATAAAATTGCAACAGGCGCGGAGATAAATTTGAGTTTAAAAATATTAGCGAGCTTGCGAGCGGTAACGTGAATCGGCTGCGGCGACTCGCCGCTTATATCATATCAGTTTCAAAATTGCAACTGCTACGAAAAAAATTCCCGATGTAGGGACACGCTTCTTTCGATACTTGCCGTTTCCTGAGACTTGCGGCTACGGGGACGCATATCCCGTACATAGGAATACGGTCGGCAATGCCTGCGGCGGCTCGCCGCTATGACCTTTTCTACCTTTTCTACCTTTTTTACATAAGCAGGCAAATTGATTATTCACTTTTTTCACAATCTCCTTTATAAGCTGTTTTGAGCAATAGTTAATATATTTAATCCTATAAATCTGCTTATAAGACCTTTTTACCCTTTTTACCTTTTTACCATAAGTAACAAAATGATTATTCACTTTTTTCACAATCTCTTTTATAAGCTGTTTTGAATAATAGTTAATATATTTATCTGAAAGCTGCCGTTTTTTCAAATTCCTGACCTATGGATTTAAGGTAGAAAAGGTAGAAAAGTACCCTAAGCCACGTAAAATAGGCAAAAACGGTAATTGTGAAAAAGGTGTGAAAAGGTGCAAAAAGTCCACAAAACAACGTAATAAGCTAACGGCTAACAGCTAAAGGCTATCACTTGTTCACAAGTCCCTTAATAAGCTATTTTGAGCAATAGTTAATATATTTATCTGAAAATCATCTTTTTTTAAATCCCGACCTATGGATTTAAGGTAAAAAGGGAGAAAAGTCCACTAAACCGCGTAAAATAGGCGAAAACGGTAATTGTGAAAAATGTGTGAAAAGGTGCAAAAAGTCCCCCAATAACGATATATCCGCATTTTTACGGGTCATGAAATATTATGTGCGGACACGGCACGCCGTGTCCCTACATCGGGAGATTTTAGCGAAATCAAGTAATAGAATTTTTTCTTTTGAACTTCGATTTTGCAACGAAATAAATATTTGACATTTCATAAATGAAATGATATAATTCTAAGTGACAAAAAGATGTGAGAAAATTTGTCGCATCATACGTCTATTTAGAAAAGAAAATAAAGACAAATCTTTTAAGGAGCAGAAAAATGGCAAAGGACAAAATAAAAATATATCCCGATACTAAATTCATGACTATGGCAAGACTTATCATAACAGTGATTATGCTGATTTTTATGGGAATACTTACCATGTCAAGTATGCTTGGTACTGTCGGAATTCAAAAAGTTGAGGAATACGAAGAACTTGATACGATACTCTACCGAATACTACCGGGGTGGGAAACCGTCATCTACTACAGCGACGGCATTATCGGCAATATACTGTGGCTTGCCGCCGGTATGGTGATAATTTTCCTTATCCTGCCCCTGCTGAAAAAGATACCTCTGTGGGCGGAGCTTACCGTAGTTTCCGCGTGGACGATAACGCTCGGCGCAATATGGGTCTACTCCTCCAATTCGGCTCCCAGCGAGGATTCATGGTGGGTAACGAAAGCCGCATGTCAATTTGCCGAAAATAATTTCGACTGTTTCAGTGGGGATAACAGATATTTTTACAATTATTCATATCAGCTCGGCTATGTATTTTTCAATGAAATATTTATCCGTATCGCCATGATTTTCGGCGAACCCGAAAATCTTCTTTTCCTCGAAATGATAAACGTCATACTTTTGGCGGCGGCTTATATTGCAGTAATTCTTATCAACACCCGAATATTCAAGGACGAAAGGATACGCCATGTCACCGCGCTCCTGCTGATGTTCGCCTCTCAGCCGATAATATTCTGTTCGTTCCTTTACGGCATTATCCCCGGTATGACATTTGCGTTGTACGGAGTGCTTTTCATGATACTCTACATGCAAAAGGACAAGTTTATTTACGGGATATTTTCGGCGGTATGTACTGCGTTGGCAGTAATGATAAAAACAAATAACAATATTGTTCTTGTTGCGATATGCTCGATTTCGTTTGTTATAATGTTCAAACGTAAAAAATTTATAAAAGATGTACTGTACATCGCGCTTACTGCGGCTCTTTCGCTTTCCGTATCGCCTGCCGTAAAAGCTTTTTACGAAAGCAGGTCGGACGTTGATCTGGGTGACCCTATCCCTTACAGCGCATGGTTTTTAATGGGACTGAACGAAGCTGAAAACGGTCCGGGCTGGTACAATCCCGAATACACAGTCCACCTGTATACGTACAATAATTATAACGCCGATGAAGCAAGCAAATCTGCCGTGGAACAAATAAAAAACAGGGTGGAATATTTCGCTGATGATCCGCAGTACCGCCATGATTTTTTCTATAAAAAATTTATATCTCAATGGAACGAAACAAGCTATCAGAGTATCTGGAACAATACTATACGCAATAATTATGAGCCGAGAGAGGGTGTAGCCGAATGGGTCTGCGCAGACGGTGAAAAAGACGTAAAGCGTTACATGGATATTTATGCACAGCTTATATTTGCGGCAGTTTTCATAGGACTTCTTGCGTGTCTGAAAAACAAAAATATACTAAGCGTTATGATGCCGCTTATCATACTCGGAGGAATGCTGTATCATCTTTTGGCGGAAGCAAAGTCTCAGTATTCCATGCCGTATTTTATTATGATGATAGGCTTTTCGGCATACGGGATAGTGACGGCTTACAACTTTTTCGAGAAAAAATCTCAGGGCAGAAAACTTGTCGGACTGATATTTTATCCGAACCTTATAAACGCAGCCAAAGAAAAAGCAGTCCCCATAGCCGAAGAATCTGCCGAAAATATCTGTGAAGTTCCCTTACAGACGGCGGACGAAGCTGCCGAAGAAATAAATCCTGCCGAGCGTTCCGAGTGACTTTATTTATTTTCCACTTGATTTTTCGGTCGATTTAGTGTATAATTAAGATACTAAATGGCTGAAATGCCGGAATGGAGAAGATTATGTCAGAAATGAACGAATACACCCCCGAGCTTTTTGAGCTTATAGACAGCGACGGAAATAAGAAAAATTTCGAGCTTGTGGACGCTGCCGAGCTTAACGGAGAGCAGTATTACGCAATGATACCCGCAATCGAGGACGAGGACTTTTTGAATGCCGACTGCGACCTCGTTATCCTCAAATCGGTCTACGAGGACGACGAAGAAATTCTCGCGTCAATAGACGATGACGAAGAATTTATGGAAGTGTCCGAATTTTTTCTCCGCCGTATGGAAGAAGCTATGGAGATGTACGACGACGAGGACGAGTGAGATTCGCAGTTCGTAAAAAATTCACAATTTTTTTGAAAAAGGGCTTGATTTTTTTGAAAAAGTGTGGTATAATACTTACATAGTAAAGATAAAATATCTGCCTTGTTCGATACAATATAGTTTTTTATAATCCAACACATCTTATAAGGGAATTCAGCTCCGTTTGTGGACTGCAGACCTCCCGCCATGCGGACGAAGGGAGCGAGAAGCATTCGGGCGTTTACCCACCTGCTTCGTGCGGGTTTTATTCGCTATATGAACGGCAAGGCGGATTTTTTATACCTGTTCATTTAGTATCAATGAACGTTTCTGCTTGAAGGACTTCTGTTTTCGGAGGTCTTTTTCTTATAGTCGGCTTTATAAGAATGGGTATTCCCAAGCAGTCAAATATTTTTTCAGTTCTGATAAATCGAGTTATTTTAGGCTAACAAATTTTGTTGAAATGGCAGAATTTGTTTGTTAAGGGATTGACAATTCGGGAAAAATATGTTAGTATATACAAAGATAGTTTTATATCGCTAACATAATCCCTCAGAGGATATTTTTTAGGATATTCTGTTAGCGTACTAAAACTAAATATATCCGAAGGAGTGTCCTTTAATGAGAAAAATAAATTTATGTTTGACTGCCGCAGCGGTCATGCTGGGAGCTGTTCCGTTCGCCGCAAATGCAGAGGATGAAATTGTTTACGGAACTATGAATATTCCCTACAGCGATTTTTATGCCGCTGAATTTGGCGAAAGTCCGAACGCTTACGAGGTTGATGCGTTTTCCTCGGCGACTACGGGCAAGTGGTCGAAAAACGGAGAGGGCGAGCTGTTCGAGGGTACTTATAATCAGCCCAACGAGGACGGCACAGGTTCAATACTTGGCGTGACTTACCCCGTAGCCGTTTCAAAGGCTGACCTTGACGCTATGGGGGACGAAAATTACGGCTTTACCGCTGTTGAAGCTGTTCCCGAGGCATACAAAAAGGTGACTTTCAGCGACGGAAAGGCGAGCTTTTCGGCTGTTCAGGATACTTCTCCCGTGACTGCCGAGGGAGCGTCCGTCAAGCTTTCCACAGAAACGCCGTGGGGAGACTATCTTATCGACGTTGAAAACTCCCCCGAACTCGGAGCAATATACGGCGCATTGCTCAGGACTGCCGACGGCGGCACGTATGCTATGAGACACGAGGAAAACATATGGCGCGGAGAGCTTGCGTGGTCGTCGGGGATAAAAACCTCCGAACCCCACGGAAATGCTTTGAGCTACGAAAACTTTACAAGTCTTATGGGCGCGACTATAAGCGAGGTCGTTTTCATAACTTCAAACGGATATACAACGATACCCACGGAGACATATGTGCCTGTAAAATTCGCTTACGAAGCGGCGGTAGAGGCGGCTTCCTGCGGTTCGGGCGAAACTCCGATGACGCTCAGCGGATTCCCCGAGGATTATGCTAAGGTATATTCTGTAAACGGCGAAGGATTTACAGTTTCCGATACGTCTGTCGGCTATTCAAATGCGCTTGCCGGAGCATATAAGCTTTCCATTTCCGATGCTAACGGAAAGTACGCCGACGCGTCGGCAGATTTTATTCTTTCGACCGACGCAGTACCTGCCGTTTACGCAGACGGAAAGCTTGTTAAGGCGGAGGGAGCTTCGGACGAGGAGCTTGCTAACTACATAAAGAATATTTCGTCTGTCTCGGTAAACGGTACGGCGTATTCCGCTTCGGGAAAAAGAGGAGTTAAAATTATCGCTCAGGACGGAACTGTTGATTTTTCGGCGGCGGTAAGAGGCGCAAACGTTTTTGACGGCAGCGGAAATTATGAAATAAAGGTGACTTCTTCGGGCTACAGCAACGATATGGAGTTTGCGGTAAAGGACGATACTCCGACTACTACCGAAGCTCCCGAAACTACCCAAACTCCCAAGGAAACAACAGTTAAAACAACTACTGAAAAAACAACGGCAAAGGGAAAGACTACAACCGGAAAACCTGACGACAGTCCGAAAACAGGCGTTGCAGGGGCGGCAATACCTATGGCTTTAATGGGTCTTGCAGCAGCGGGAGCTTTTGTTTCACGCAGGAAAAACGGCTGATTCGAGGTTGATTGAAAATGCTGTTTCTTACTGCGCTTATACTTGCCGCCGCGTTTGTACTGCTTTGCGGCGGTCTGCTTAAAAAATATCCCGTACCGTTTTATATCGCCGCATTCGTCGTTTCGGCAGGCGCGGCGGCGGCAACATGGCTGAATATCAGGGAAATTCCCGAGAGCGTAAGATTTTTTATGGGACTGTTTACCCGAGGAGCGTTTGCAACGGCTCTTTGGTGCGCAGTCATGTGGGGCGGAGCTTTTCCCAACGGTTCACGAGCTGTAAAAAAGATTATGCCGATACGGGGCGAATTGTCCATAACGGCGGCATTTCTGACATTGGGGCATAATATCGGCTACGGCAAAACGTATTTCAATATGCTTTTCACTAATGCGCAGAGAATGGATCAGGGACAGCTTGCGGCAAGCATATTGACTATTGCGATGCTCGTTATAATGATACCCTTAACGGTAATGTCGTTCCCGAAAATACGCCGAAAAATGAAGCCGAAGCTTTGGAAAAATATCCAGAGAACGGCGTACCTGTTCTATGCGATGTTGTATATTCATGTAATGCTGCTGACGTTCCCTCTTGCTCAGAGAGGGCGTGACGGATATTTGTTCAGCGTTGGAGTGTATTCAGTCGTATTTATCGGTTACGCATACTTCCGCATAAGGAAAGCGGTTATAAGAGCCTGTTCAAAATCTCACCGCGCACGTATTTTCGGCAAATTCTGCCGAATCCTGCGTCAAAAATCCTTGCCATACGACAGTATGCCTGCGAATTTTTTCCTTGACTTCGACAAAATTATGCTCGAAATCCGCACACGCCGAGATTCTGAACATGCTCTAAAAAAATTCTCCGATAAGGGCAGGATTATAATGAACGGCGCGGCAGTTCTTCCCATAGCGGTGATAGTTCTCATTATAGCTGTCGGACGACCCGAAAAAACGGACATTCCTCAAAATGACGAGGTTCGGCAGACCGTTGCCGCAACCGTTCCCGAAACTACGTCTGAAACTACCGAGGCGACCGCCGTATCTGAAAGCCGCACGGAAATAAGTTCGACCGAAGTTTCCGAAACGACCGTGACCTCTGAGACAACGACCCAAACGGAGACGACCGCCGCTGCTGAGGAAGATGAGGAAGTTCCCGAGGACGAAGTTTCCGAAGAAAACGCTGAGGAATCGGAGGAAACGCCTGTTGAAGAAGAACCTCAGCCCGAACCCGAGCCGCAGTATGTGTACAATAACGGCGATTATTCAGCAAGCGCATACGGCTATGACGGCGAAGTTTTTGTGACCGTTACTATAGAAAACGATGTGATAACGTCAATAACGGGACATACCGACGAAAGCGACCCGTGGTACTACGATTGTGCGGCAGGGCAAGTGATACCCGATATTATAGCTTCTCAAAGCACGTCGGTGGACGCATATTCGGGTGCGACATACAGTTCCGAGGCGATAAAGTCGGCTGTTCAGGCAGCGTTGGAGCTTGCAAGAAAGTAAAGTGATAAAATGAAAAGAATTTCCGTTGTTTTCTGTTTAACAGCGCTCCTTGTTACGGGGTGCGGAAAAAAAGCACCCGTCAAGGGCAGCCGCGATATTTTTGCAATGGATACTTACATGAATTTGCAGGCATACGGCGACGCTCCCGAAGATGCTCTTGAAAAGGCGGAGACTGAAATTCTCCGCTTGGAAAAGCTTCTTTCCGTGACCGATAATAACAGTCAGACTTATAAGTTGAACGCTTCGGGCGGTTCTCCGACAGAGGTAGATGCCGACGTAAGCGCATTGATACGTTACGGAATTGACATGGGAAAGAAAACAGAGGGAAGTCTTGACATTACCGTTTACCCTGTTCTGCGTGAATGGGGATTTACGACAGGAGAGTATAGTATCCCTTCGGACAGGCGAATAGACGAGCTTCTTAAAAATGTGGACTACAGCAAAATTATTCTTGATGAAAATACCGTGACACTGCCTGTAGGCGCGGAGGTGGACTTCGGAGCTGTTGCAAAGGGTTTCACATCGGACAGGGTCATGGAGATTTTCAAGGAAAACGGCGTTAGCTTCGCAATTATAAGTCTCGGCGGAAATGTGCAGACCATGGGTAGAAAAACCGACGGCTCTTTGTGGAAAGTGGCAGTCATCGATCCCTTTGACACGGATAAAACTCTCGGTATTCTTGAAACTGCGGATAAAGCCGTAATAACCTCGGGCAATTATGAACGTTATTTCACGGGAGAGGACGGCAGAAATTACTGCCATATCATTGACCCGAGTACGGGCAGACCTGCTGAAAACGGACTTGTTTCGGTAACTATAATAGGTGATAGCGGTCTTATGTGCGACGCTCTTTCCACGGCGATCTTTGTTATGGGACGGGACAAAGCGGAGGAGTTTTGGCGTTCCAATGACGACTTTGAAATGATACTTGTGGAAAGCAATGGGAAAATTGTTATTACAGACGGTATAGAAGATTCGTTTGAAAATTTAAGCAAACTCGATTTGGAGGTGATCGCTCATGAAAGCTAAGCGTCTGACGGAGCTTGCTCTGCTGACAGCGTTGGCTTCGATCATATTTATAGTGGAGCTTCACCTGCCGAATTTAAGCCCTGTTCCCGGAGTGAAGCTGGGACTTGCAAATATTATAACCGTCTATGCGGTTTATCGGTTCAAGGCTTACGAAACGGCTTTGATAGTGGCGGCGAGGGTTCTTATAGGTTCGATGTTCAGCGGAAATCTTTCGGCTGTGATATACAGTCTTTCGGGGGCGGTCATGTGTCTTATCGGTATGCTCTTTATTAGAAAGATGATTCCCGTAAAATATATATGGCTGTGCAGTATAATAGGGGCGATCTTCCATAATTTAGGGCAGATAACCGCGGCTGTGATAGTTATGAAAACCACGGCTGTAATATCGTACCTGCCTATCCTGATATGCTCGGGCTGCATCGCCGGAGCGTTTACGGGAATTTGCGCAGGACTTGTTCTGTCAAGAAAACCGTCCGAAAAAATAAAAAATTAATAATTTGCCGCTGTCACGTACAGCGGTAATTTTTATACGATTTGTAAAAACAGTGGAAATTTTTGAAAATATATGCTATAATTATATAAACACAGTCTACAGCATATTAAAGAAGCGGAAAGGAAAGGTCACAAATATGAAAAAATTAATATTAATAGCGGCTGTTACAGCCGTATTGTGCAGCTTTGGAGGTTCTTTGGAAATGCGGACGAATGCCGTTGAGACAGTTTCTGCAACGGAACACATAATGCAGAATGAAGAAACAGGGTTCCCTGACCTTGACGCTTTACATACGGAAGTGACCGAGGGCGACTTTGTTTTTTCCGTATATGATGAATTTGCGTTTCTGACAGATTTTAAGGATACCAAAGCGACCGAGGCAGTAATTCCCGATAATATTAACGGAGTTCCCGTTGTGGGTATAGATCGGCAGCCGTTCGGATATTGCAGAGAGCTGAAGGCTATAACTCTGCCCGACACTTTGCAGTATTTCAGGTGGAACGACCTGAGCTGTACAACGGTTGTAAGAGTGGGCAGCGATGAAGTCGTTGTACCGTCTGTTTCAAAGATAGTCGTTTCGGAAACCAACCCGTACTACACCGTAGCGGACGGGATTTTGTACAGCAAGGATATGAAAACTCTTATCGGCTGTCCTCCTGCTATGGGCATGAAAGAGCTTAAAATATCCGAAGAAACTGAAACTATCGGCGATTACGCCTTTGTAGAGTGTATAGGTCTTGAAAAGGCGGTAATTCCGTCGCATATCAAGCATATCAATAACAGTGCTTTTACAGCCTGTATAAATCTGAAAAGCGTGGAGATCCCCGAAAGCATTACTTCTATTTCGGGCGATACGTTTTACTATTGCAGTTCGCTTTCCGAAGTGACGTTCATGGGAACAGCCGAGAAAATAGGATACGGCGCATTTGCCGAATGTACGTCCTTAAAGAACTTCACGATACCCGAAACGGTGACGTTTGTCGGGGCGAATGCTTTTCAAAATGCAGGCTGTATCGAGAATGAAAACGGTATACATTATGTCGGCGGCTGGGTAGTCGGAAGTGATGAAGATATTTCAGACGCGGTTATCAGAGACGGAGTTATCGGAGTTGCCGAGATGTCGTTTTTTAGCAGGGAGCAGCTTGAACTTCTTGACGTGCCTGCTTCCGTAAAGTACATGGGCGACCTGCTTTATACGGGATTGAGCGGCGGAAAAGCGTCAAAAATTCATCACAGAAGCTCGTATATAGGCGAAAAAACATACTCGGCTGCAAAAACGTCCACCGACGTTTACATCTATGACCCCGAATGCGAGATATTTGACAGCGCAAAGACTATTCCCGACAAATATAAGATAGTTAAAGAGTCGGAAAATATTTTTGAAGGCAGTAACGAGGAGCTTACGGGCGATATTGTGATACACGGCTTCAAAAACTCAACTGCGCAGGCATATGCTGAAAAGTACAACAGGCAATTCGAGCCTATGGAGGAAAGCTTTGTACGGGGCGACGTAAACGGCGACGGCTTGTTCAGCGCAGCCGACATGGTGCTGCTGCAAAAATGGCTTCTTAACGTACCCGACGTTGAGCTTGCCAACTGGAAAGCGGCTGACCTGTTGGAGGACGGTCAACTGGACGTGTACGACCTTTGTCAAATGAGAAGCGAACTCATTCAAAGCGGCGAAACAAAGACAACAGTTTAATTTTATAACGCAAAATATCCCGTCAAAGCTGACGGGATATTGATTTATTCAAACATTGGAGTTGAAAGATAGCGTTCGCCTGTATCGGGAAGAAGCGCAACTATGGTTTTTCCCTTATTTTCGGGACGTTTTGCAAGCTGAACAGCCGCCCATATCGCCGCTCCCGACGATATGCCGACAAGTACGCCCTCGTTTCTTGCGGCGGCTCTGCCTGCGGAAAAAGCGTCCTCGTCAGCCACGGTAATTATTTCGTCGTAAATTTTTGTGTTGAGAGTTTCAGGAACAAAACCTGCTCCGATACCCTGAATTTTATGAGAACCTGCTTTGCCCTCCGAAAGAACGGGGGAGCTTTTCGGTTCAACGGCAACTATCTTTATATTGGGATTTTTCGATTTCAGATATGCGCCTACTCCGCTGATAGTGCCGCCCGTGCCTACGCCTGCAACGAAAATATCGACTGTTCCGTCGGTGTCGTTCCATATTTCAACACCTGTTGTTTTTTCGTGAGCGGCAGGATTTGCAGGATTTGTGAACTGCGAGGGGATAAAGCTGTTGGGAATCTCAGCCGCAAGCTCGTCAGCCTTTTCGATTGCGCCTTTCATACCCTTAGAGCCGTCTGTCAGCACAAGCTCCGCGCCGTAGGCTTTCATAAGGTTGCGGCGTTCAATGCTCATAGTTTCGGGCATTGTGATGATAAGCCTATATCCTCTTGAAGCGGCTGCGGCGGCAAGACCTATTCCCGTATTTCCACTTGTCGGCTCGATAAGCACGCTGTCCTTTGTCAGGATACCCTTTTCCTCAGCGTCGATTATCATAGCGGCGGCGACCCTGTCCTTTACGCTTCCTGTCGGATTGAAATACTCCAGCTTTGCGAGGATACGCGCGTTCAGAGCCTCGTTTTTCTCGATATTTGCGAGTTCCATAAGAGGTGTGTTTCCTATGAGGTCGGTCACTTTTTTATAAATTTTCATAAAAATTCTCCTTATAATAATTTGTTGTTATCGACATTTTAAGAAACGCCGTTTCTGCAACAAGAAATGCTCATTATTTTACCGCTTCAAAGCCGTGTTTCAAGTCGGCAATAATGTCGTCTATATGCTCTGTGCCTATTGAAAGACGTACTGTGTTCGGCTTTATTCCTGCGGCGAGAAGCTCCTCCTCCGTCATCTGCGAATGCGTGGTGGAAGCAGGGTGAATTACAAGCGACTTAACGTCCGCAACATTGGCAAGGAGCGAGAAAAGCTCCAGACTTTCCGTGAATTTCTTTGCTGTTTCGGCGTTTCCCTTTATCTCAAAAGTGAAGATAGAAGCCGCACCGTTGGGGAAATACTTATCGTACAGCTCTTTTTCCCTGCCTGTGGCAAGGGACGGGTGATTGACTTTTTCGACCTGCGGATGATCTTTCAGGAAGTCCACCACTTTGAGCGCATTCTCAACGTGACGTTCCAGACGAAGCGAAAGCGTTTCAAGCCCCTGTAAAAGCAGGAAAGAATTGAACGGCGAAATTGCCGCGCCCTGATCTCTCATGAGGGTCGTGCGGAGCTTCATGATATATGCGATATTTCCGCACGCTTCGGTGAACACTACTCCGTGATAGGAGGGATTCGGCTTTGAAAGTCCTGAGAACTTGTCGTTCTGCGCCCAGTTGAAATTTCCGCCGTCCACTACGACACCGCCCATTACCGTACCGTGACCGCCTATGAATTTCGTTGCGGAATGCACCACAATGTCTGCGCCGTGTTCGATAGGACGGAGGAGGTAAGGCGTTGCAAAGGTATTGTCCACAATCAGCGGAATACCGTGTCTGTGAGCGATTTCAGAGATAGCTTCAATATCTATAACGTCCGAATTGGGGTTGCCGAGGGTTTCGGCATAGAGAAGCTTTGTATTTGATTTTACAGCTTTTTCAAAATTTTCGGGATCTGACGGGTCAACGAAAGTGGTCGTAAGTCCCTGTTCCCTGAGCGTGTTTGCAAAAAGGTTGTATGTACCGCCGTAAAGGTTGGCTGACGATACGATATGGTCGCCTGCCGTTGCTATGTTCTGTACGGCATAGGAAATAGCCGCCGAACCCGAAGCGCACGCAAGAGCAGCCGCACCGCCCTCCAGAGCGGCGATACGTTTTTCAAACACGTCGGAGGTCGGGTTCATCAGACGGGTGTAGATATTGCCGCTTTCCGTAAGACCGAATCGACCTGCCGCCTGTGAGGAATCCTTGAAAACATACGATGTTGTGGCGTATATGGGGACGGCTCTTGCGTCGGTGGCAGGGTCGGGGGATTCCTGACCGACATGGATCTGCAAAGTCTCGAACTTATAATTTTTATTCATGGTAACGCTCCTTTTAGCTTTAAGCTTACTATTCCTACCTGATTAGTAGATTATGTAATGATTATAACACGTTTTCATCATTTTGTCAATAGTGAATTGTTATAAACGATGTGAATATTATATGATTTTTTTGGGAATTTTGTCTTTAACGAAAAATTTGAATTTTCTATTGACAAATCAAGAGAATTGTGGTAAAATAACAGTATTGCAATCAGAGCTTCTGCTCAGAGCATGATTTTGACCACTCCTTGCGGAGTTAGTGCCATACGGACAGCCGGTCAAATGCCGATCTCCGAGTTTTTCGGACGGCAACTTCTGTTGCCTTATTGAAATTTTTTTATAAGTGACACAGCTTGTGAAAGGTCAATAAGAGTGGTAAAAGAGGTATTTTTTGCTCAATATAGCTCTGAAGCCGTGAGGTTTAATAGCTGCTCTTAACACGTACAGGCTGAAAAATGTCTGTACGTTTTTATTTTTGAGGTGCATTATGGAAAATAAGCTAAAGCTTTACGGATTTAACAATTTAACAAAATCTCTGAGCTTCAATATATACGATGTCTGCTATGCGCGTATGCCCAAAGCTCAGATGGACTATATCGCCTATGTTGACGAGGTGTACAATTCCGAGCGTATCACCGATATTATGACGCATCTTACGGAAATGATAGGAGCGCAGGTGCTTAGCGTTTCACGTCAGGATTACGACCCACAAGGAGCGTCCGCAACGTTTCTTATTGCCGACGACACCATGATCCCGGCAGGCGGAAGCGAGACAGTGGCTCACCTTGATAAAAGCCACGTCACCGTACACACCTACCCTGAATATCACCCCGACACGAATATTGCAACGTTCCGTGTTGACATAGACGTTGCGACCTGCGGAAAAATAACGCCACTTACGGCTCTCGATTACCTTATCGGCAGCTTTGACAGCGACATTATAACAATGGATTATCGCGTCAGAGGATTTACACGCAATCTCAGCGGCGAGAAGATATTTATAGACCATGATATTACTTCTATACAGAATTATATTGACGAAGCGACCCTTGACAAGTACGACGCTGTGGACGTAAACGTTTATCAGGCTAATATGTTCCACACCAAAATGCTTATTAAAGAAATTGAATTGCAGAATTACTTGTTCAACACCGATGTGAGGGAGCTTTCTCCTCGCAGCAGGCTCGATATTACCAATTCCCTGAGAAGGGAAATGATAGAAATTTTCAGCGGAAGGAATGTGTTCGGAAATGGCTCTTTCTCAGGTTAATGCACCGATATACGAGGCTCTCAGGCGGTTCAGACGAATGAGGGTAGTTCCGTTTGACGTACCCGGTCATAAGCGCGGCAGGGGAAATATGGAGCTTACCGAGTTCCTCGGCGAGGACTGTATGAACGTTGACGTAAACTCAATGAAGCCGCTGGACAATCTCTGTCACCCCGTGTCCGTGATAAAAGATGCGGAAATGCTTGCCGCCGAGGCTTTCAAAGCTGAAAATGCTTTCTTTATGGTCGGGGGAACTACTTCGGCGGTGCAGAGCATGATAATGTACGCCTGCAAAAGCGGCGATAAGATAATCATGCCCCGAAACGTCCACAGAAGCGCAATAAACGCTCTTATCCTTACGGGAGCAGTACCTGTTTACGTCAACCCCGAGGTAAACTCTCAGCTCGGCATAGCTCTCGGAATGTCGGTGGAACAGGTCGAAAGGGCTATCCGTGAGAATCCGCAGGCAAAGGCTGTTATGGTGAACAATCCCACATATTACGGCATATGCTCCGACTTAAAAAAAATAGTGGAGCTTGCCCATGAGCATAATATGCTCGTTCTTGTGGACGAGGCTCACGGTACGCACTTTTACTTCGGCGATAATTTCCCCATAACCGCTATGGAGGCAGGGGCGGACATTTCTTCCGTCAGTATGCACAAATCGGGGGGAAGTCTTACGCAAAGCTCCTTCCTGCTTATGGGAAAAAATATCAATTCCGACTATATGCGGCAGGTGGTGAATCTCACACAGACCACAAGCGCTTCGTACCTGCTTTTGTCAAGTCTCGATATATCAAGAAAAAGGCTTGCGCTCAGCGGTCGTGAGATATTTGCAAAGACTGTCGAAACGGCGGAATACGCGCGTTCCGAGATAAACGGCATAGGCGGCTACTACGCCTATTCCAAAGAGCTGATAAACGGCGACAGCGTGTATGATTTTGACGTTTCAAAGCTCAGTATATATACTCTGCCCGTTGGTCTTGCAGGTATCGAGGTCTACGATCTGCTCCGTGACGAATACGATATTCAGATAGAGTTCGGGGACATCGGCAATATCCTTGCTTACCTTTCCGTAGGCGACCGCGACCGTGACATTGAACGGCTCATCAGCGCATTGGCGGAGATAAAACGCCGTTTCGGAAAATCAGAGGCGGACATGCTCACTCAGGAGTACATTTCTCCCATAGTTGCCGAGCCGCCGAGAAAAGCTTTCTATTCCGATAAAATTTCCCTGCCTCTTGAAGAAAGCGCAGGCAGGGTATGTACGGAATTTGTTATGTGCTATCCCCCCGGAATACCTATCCTTGCCCCTGGCGAGCTTATAACAGAGGATATAATAAAGTATATAAAATACGCCAAGGAAAAGGGCTGTCAGATGACGGGTACGGAGGATATTAACATCGAAAGACTGAATGTTCTTGTGTAAAATCCGAAAGGAAATTGATCATGATTTTTGAAAGAGCAAGTATTAATTAATTTTACATAATTATATCGAAATTAAAGTGAGGAATATATGATAAGCAAGGATAATTACGAAAAATTACTGAAAAAATTTGGTAAAGTTTCCAGTTGGGCTATCTGGGCAGAACAAGGAGATAAGCCAAAGTCAAATACCGGCGATATGTCAGTTTTTGAAAACGCTGATCTACTTAATATACTTAATCCCAACTATGTTTTTGTTGGATTAAATCCAAGCACACAGTCTTTTAATAAAGCATGGGCAAGTTTTCACAGTACATGTAGTTATCAAAACGATTATAAATTACGTTATGCTTTAAAAAACACAAAATACTGGGGTGCATATATTACTGACATTATTAAATCTCGCATAGATGCTAAATCTGAAAATATTAATAAATATTTAAAAGATAACCCTGATGCTTTAAATGAATATGTCAGTAAACTGGAAGGAGAAATAGCTATATTAGGTACAAGTCCGATACTGATAGCTATGGGAAATAAAGCTTATAAAATTTTAAGCAGGACGCATTTGAAAGACAAATATACTATAGTTAAAATTAAACATTATTCTATGTACATAGGACAAGATAATTACAGAAAAGAAGTACTCTCTGTACTAAATAACATTTGATTCAGCTTATTTTAAAATCTTCAAAGTTTCAGAAAGTACAAGATAACTGTTGATCCTGTTGCTGATATAATAATAATTAAGCTGGTAATAAATTTTAATTTATAAGTTAAAGGAGGATTTTATGGAACTATGGTTTACGGAGCGTCATACTCCGAATGTTAAGTTTTCGATAAAGGTAGACCGTCAGCTTTATACGGGAAAAAGCGAGTTTCAGCGGATAGACGTGTTCGATTCAAAGGAATTCGGGCGTTTTCTCACGCTTGACGGCTACATGATGCTTACGGAAAAGGACGAGTTTATTTACCACGAGATGATAACGCATATACCGATGGCAGTCCACCCGAATCCGAAAAATATTCTTGTTATAGGAGCAGGGGACGGGGGAGTTATTCGGGAGCTTACACGTTATCCGAACGTTGAGAGTATCGACCTTGTGGAGATAGACGAGCTTGTTGTCGAGGTCAGCAAAAAATATCTTCCGACCACGGCGTGTAGGCTCGACGACGAGCGAGTTCATATTTACTATGAGGACGGCGTGAAATTTATCCGCCGCTGTGAAAATAAATATGACGTTATTATCGTGGACTCTACAGACCCGTTCGGACCCGGAGAGGGACTGTTTACAAAGGAATTTTACGGAAGCTGCAACAAGGCTCTCCGTGAGGACGGTATTATGGTAAATCAGCACGAAAGTCCGTTTTATGACGAGGACGCGGCGGCTATGCAGCGTTCGCACAAGCGCATAGTGGAGAGCTTTCCCGTAAGCCGAGTGTATCAGGCGCATATACCGACTTATCCGTCGGGACATTGGCTTTTCGGGTTCGCATCAAAAAAGTATCACCCAGTCCATGACCTGAAAGCGGCGAAATGGAACATGCTTGCGATGAAAACGAAATACTACAATACAAAACTTCATGCGGGAGCGTTTGCCCTGCCAAATTATGTAGAGGAGCTGCTTAAAGATGTTGAATAAAAACGTACAGACCTTTATTGCATGTGACGGCGAATATGAGGGATCGAAGATCGTTCTTTTCGGAGCAGGCTTTGACGGAACTACAAGCTTTCGTCCCGGCACAAGATTTGCCCCGTCTGTTATACGCAGCGAAAGCTTCGGTATCGAGACATACAGTCCCTATCAGGATAAAGATATGACCGACTACAGCTATTTTGACAGCGGCGACCTTGAACTTCCTTTCGGCAGCGTTCGCCGTACCATAGCCGATATTGCCATGCGTACCGATACTATTCTCAACGACGGCAAGCTCCCCTTTATGATAGGCGGCGAACATCTTGTGACCCTCGGTTCTGTCATGGCTGTGAACGACAAGCTTGACGATTTGTATATTGTTCATTTTGACGCTCATGCCGATTTGCGTAACGATTATCTCGGTCAGCCGCTGTCCCATGCCTGCGTTATCAGGAGGTGTCACGAGCTTGTGGGGGACGGGCATATCTTCCAGTTCGGTATACGCAGCGGCGACCGTGAGGAATTTGTATTCGCAAAAGAGCATACGGAAATGCACAAATTCGGCTTTGACGGTCTTGCGGAAACGGTCGAAAGGCTAAAGGGCAAAAACGTATATTTTACCCTTGATCTGGACGTTCTCGACCCGTCCGTATTCTGCGGAACAGGTACTCCCGAAGCGGAGGGCGTTACGTTTAAGGAGCTTCGCGAAGCCGTTACGCTTGTTTGCAGTCAGTTGAATATCGTGGGCTGCGATGTGAACGAGCTTAGTCCGCATTACGACCCCTCGGGAGCTTCAACGGCTGTCGCGTGTAAGATAATAAGGGAAATGCTTTTGGCTATGTCATAAATGAGGAGGGGCTAATGAGAGTAACTTTACGCAGAACAAACAACCTAAAGGTCGTGGGAGTATTTTTCATAATTTTTTCGGTTTTGTTTATTCTTATCGGAATATTTGTGTCTTTTGTTCCGAAGATAAAAGCGAAGAAATGTACGGAAACAGTCATGGCTGAAGTAGTCGATAACGCAACGACAGAGATCGAGATCGGTTACAGGAACAGGAGAAGAAGTACTGTAAATTATTCGCCTGTGTTTCAATTCGAGTACAACGGCAGGGAATATACCGTCAGAAGTAATACTTCGTCAAGTTCCCCTGCATATCAGGTCGGCGAGAATGTCGAGCTGAAAATAGATCCTGACGATCCGAATAATTTCTATGCGCCTTCGGACGGAACTTTTAGTCTTATCGGAATTATTTTTTCGATAGTCGGCGGAATCTTTTTGATTCTCGGCATAACGGCGGTAGTTTCCTCAGCTAAGAAAAATAAAAACGGAGCTGTTGAATAGCTCTGATAAAAAAGAAAACAGGAGTGTATTAAAAATGGGAAAATGTATGATAATAGGCTGCGGTGGAGTTGCGTCCGTAGCAATTCATAAGTGCTGTCAAAACAGCGAGGTTTTCGAGGGAATAATGATAGCAAGCCGCACAAAGTCCAAGTGCGACGCGCTGAAAGAAAAGCTCCAGCCGACCACTAATACTGTTATCGAGACAGCGCAGGTCAACGCCGATAATGTGGACGAGCTTGTCGCTCTTATCGAAAGCTACAAGCCCGACGTTGTGCTGAATCTCGCACTTCCTTATCAGGACTTGACTATCATGGACGCTTGTCTTGCAACGAAAACGCACTATGTCGATACGGCAAACTACGAACCCCTCGATACGGCTAAATTCGAGTATAAGTGGCAGTGGGCATACCGTGAACGCTTTGAAAAAGCCGGTATCACGGCGCTTCTCGGTAGCGGCTTCGACCCGGGAGTTACGGGAGTTTTCTCGGCTTACGCCATGAAGCATGAGTTCGACGAAATAAACTACATCGACATTCTTGACTGCAACGGCGGCGACCACGGCTATCCGTTCGCAACGAATTTCAACCCCGAAATTAATATCCGTGAAGTCTCCGCAAAGGGCAGCTACATCGAGGACGGCAAGTGGATAGAGACCGAGCCTATGGAGATAAAACGTGTCTACAACTTCAAGGGCGTTGGCGAAAAGGATATGTACCTGCTCCACCATGAGGAGCTTGAATCACTTGCGCTGAACATCAAGGGTATCAAGCGTATTCGGTTCTTTATGACTTTCGGTCAGAGCTATCTTACGCACCTTAAATGCCTTGAAAACGTCGGTATGACCTCGATAGAGCCTATCATGTATGAGGGCAGGGAAATAGTTCCGCTGCAATTCTTAAAGGCTGTTCTGCCCGACCCTGCGTCGCTCGGTCCGAGAACTGTCGGAAAGACCAATATCGGCTGTATTTTCCGCGGCAAAAAGGACGGAAAGGACAAGACCTATTACCTTTACAATATATGCGATCATCAGGAATGCTACAAAGAGGTCGGCTCTCAGGCGATCTCGTACACTACGGGCGTACCTGCCATGATAGGCGCAATGATGATAATGACAGGTAAGTGGAACAAGGCGGGCGTGTACAACATCGAGGAGTTCGACCCCGACCCGTTCATGGACGCGCTCAATAAATGGGGACTTCCGTGGGAGGAGGACTTTAATCCCGTACTGGTGGATTGATCAATCAGGGTGACAGCGTGTACACGTAAAAATGTTTCTGTAATAAATCGAAATTAAGGAGAAATATATGAAATTTCAGGAAGCTGTAAAACGTTTTTTAAATAGTGATTGTCTGGTAACTACGCATGACGACGAATATACAGGCGTTTTGACGGAGGTCGGCGACGACTATATCCTGCTTGTTGACGAAGATGAACAATGCCTTTTGAATCTTGCTTTTGTGGAATCAATTTCCCCGGAAGTGCTTTGACAAGGAGCAAAAATGATTTTTGACAGAATTTTAGGAGCGTTAAAAAAAGCCGTAAAAAACAGCCATGCAGAAGCGTTTGTCAATGGAGTTCATGAGTATTTGTACCCTGCATTCAATTCGCTTGACAGACTTGATGAAAAAACGGCGCGGCAATTCGCAGGCGAGTGCAAAAAAATTATTGACGGAAAAAGCTTCAATGAAATTCGCGGAGAACTGTTAAATCTGCGTAAGACGATGTATGGTTATAACTACAGTTTGCAGCATGAGACTTTGGATTTTAAGCAGATCAGAACGTACAGCGGAGAGGACTACCCTTATATTTTAGCAGTCGGGACTTTTCATTACAACGGATATTTCCGTGAGAAATGCGTTAAGGAAATTGCCGATTATTCGCAGTTTCTTCCATTTGCGTTCAATTTGCTCAACGACTGGGTGACGCAGGTTCGCCGAGGTGCGGAAAAGTCAGTCCGTAAAATGATGACGGCGGCGGACATTTTCACGGTTGCCGTTATATATAAGGAATTTGAACTTATGGAGAAAAAGGGGAGATACGATAAGGCGTTTCTTTCCGATATGCGGCGGAATGCTGCCGAGAGAATAGCTGTGGAACTTGACGTTTCAACCGCTGAAAGGCTATGTAAAATTTCGGACGAAAGAGAACGGCGTATAGTGTTTTCCGCTTTATTTCGTGATAAACTGCCGTCAATCGAGACTGTAAAATACATAATTTCAAATGAAAACAAAAACATCGAGAGTATTTTAGAGCTGTACTGCATTTCGAGATACGAGCTTTCAAAGGAACAGCTTATTGATTTTACAAGAAATTGGCACCCAAAAGTAAGAGCTGCCGCCGCCGATAAGCTCTACGAACTTTTCGGTTTATGGGAGGGTGCGGAAAATCTTCTTCTTGACAAAACAAAAGCCGTTCGCCAACGTATGCAGTATTATTTTGAGAAAAACTCGGCTCTTGATATTAAAAAATTTTACAGAGATAATTTCCCTGTTCCTGCGGCGATAAAAGGCTTCGGCGAATGCGGAAAATATGAAGATGAGAAGTATGTAAAGCCTTTTGCGGATTCGCCCGACGATAAGACAGCAGCGGCGGCGGTGTACGCTCTTGCAAATCTGACAGGCGACGGAAACGACGACCTGTATTATAATTTGCTGTCAGATTCACGTAAGCAAACGGCAAAAGCGGCGTACAGGGCGTTCTTGCTTGTGGGAAATGCTCAGCCCGAGCGTGTTTACAGCGATATTACAGCGAATCTGGGGAACGAGCTTGTTGTGAGGCGGTTGGTGAGAATTTTGTGCAGATGTTCGATTTCGCCGTGGTATGCCATGCCGTACCTTATTCGTCTGTATAATGCCGAGGAGGAGTATATATATGCTCCCATAAGAAGAGCTATAGACGAGCGAAGCCGATTTCTGACAATATCGGGAGCTTTGGCGGACAGCATAAAAACAGCCCTCGACGAAAGTGAATTGCCGCCCGAGCTTGCCGATGATATTATGAAACAAATAACCTAAAAGGAGAAAAAATTATGCAGATAAAACTTAACAAATCAGGAAAGCCGATAATAGCAAAGCCCGAATTACCGAAGCCTGCGGCAGTCAATTCCGAGAACAAAACGGCGGCAGCGGTTCATATGGATGAGCTTAAACCCGAAACAGCGAAGTTTGAGGAGTTGAAAAAGGATACGGCGCAGACACCCCAAAAGCCTGTCGAAGCCGTACCGCCGAAGTCCCCGAAGCCTATGGGGATAAGGATAGAGGATACCCTGAAAAAATTCATAGGTCAACAGATACGTGTTTACATGGCTGACCACGAGTATGTCAGCGGCAGGCTCGATTTGGTTGAGGACGGCTGGATAAAGCTCTGTAACGCACGTTCGGCAGGCAGCGATTATTATTTTGACGAGGACGTTATAAACACCTCTAATATCGTTCGTGTGCGTGTTTCCGTTACCGTTGAAAAGAGCGATTACGTTGATTTTATGAACGGAATGAACAAGTGATATGGAAGATTTGCTGAAACTTTCAACGCCGTGCTACGTGATAGACGAGGAGAAGCTGATACATAATCTTGAAATTCTCGGCGGAGTTGAGCGGCGCACGGGAGCGAAGATACTTCTTGCGCAGAAAGCTTTTTCCTGCTATCGGCTGTATCCGCTGATACGCCGCTATGTTTCGGGAACTGCCGCAAGCGGTCTTTTTGAAGCTCGTCTCGGAGCTGAGGAAATGGGCGGAGAAAATCATGTTTTTTCTGCCGCCTACCGTGAGAGCGAATTTGAGGAAATATTGTCCTACAGCAATCACATAATTTTTAATTCGTTCGGTCAGCTTGACAAATACCGCGACCGTGCGCTGAACAGGGGAAAGAAGATCGGTCTGCGAATAAATCCCGAGTGTTCCACACAGGAGGGACATGAGATATACGACCCGTGTTCGCCAAAGTCTCGGCTCGGCATTACTCGCAGGAATTTCCGCACCGACGATATTTACGGAGTTACAGGTCTGCATTTTCATACGCTTTGTGAGCAGAATTCGGACGACCTGAAAAAAACGCTTGACGCTGTTGAGGAGAAATTCGGCGATATACTGCCGAAAATGGAGTGGATAAACTTCGGCGGCGGACACCATATCACCCGTGACGATTACGATATTTCGCTTTTGGAGGACTGTATAAGGCACGTTCAGGAAAAATACGGACTTGAAGTTTTTATTGAGCCGGGAGAAGCCTTTGCGTTGAATGCAGGCTATCTGGTGACCGAAGTTCTTGATGTTATCGAAAATGACATGCCTATTGCAATACTCGATACGTCTGCCGCATGTCACATGCCCGACGTACTGGAAATGCCGTATCGTCCGCCGCTTATGAACTCGGGAGAGTCGTGTGAAAAGCCGTTTTCCTATCGTCTCGGTTCGCAGACCTGTCTTGCAGGGGACGTTATCGGGGAATACTCCTTTGACGCTCCGCTGAAAATCGGGGACAGGCTGGTTTTCGGCGATATGGCGATATATTCAATGGTCAAGAACAACACGTTCAACGGAATGCCCCTGCCTGCAATATGGCTGAAAAAAGCCGACGGTGCATTTGAGCTGATTCGTAAATTCGGCTATGAGGACTTCCGAAACAGGCTTTAACCAAGAAAAAAACAACCCGTCAGAGCTGCGGCTTTGACGGGATTTTTTATTCTGAGGGAGATCAGTTGTTGTCTTTTTTAAGTACATGATATAAGGTCTTGATGATTATCTTAATATCTACGCTCCACGATCTGTCCAATAAGTATTTTCTGTCAAGATTGATCTGTTCTTCCAAAGGAAGCTTGTTTTTTCCGCCTATCTGCCAATAGCAGGAAAGTCCCGGTTTTACGAGAAGCCTGTCCGATGGAAGATTAGCCTGTTCCTGTGGAATAAACGGTCTCGGTCCAACGATCGACATTTCGCCTTTAATGATGTTGATAAGCTGCGGCAGCTCGTCCACGGAAGAATTTCTGAGCTTTTTGCCGATTTTAGTTATTCTCGGGTCGTTTTCCATTTTAAAGTTGGCGCCATGATCTTCGTTGCACTCCATGAGAGTTTCCTTGATCTCATCGGCGTTCATTTTCATTGAACGGAACTTGTAGATCATAAAGGGCTTGCCGTTTTTGCCGATGCGTTCCTGCTTGTAAAGCGGCGGACCGTAGTCCTCACGGACGATCGAGATCATAGTTCCGATCATAACAGGCGACAGTACCACAAGCGCGGCAGCCGAAGCAATAATGTCAAATACACGTTTTACAACGTTGTATATAGGTTTTTTCGGAAGTTTGTCCGCTGTGATCTCTTCAAGCAGCGCTTCTTCCTGCGGTTTGATATCGACGGGTTTGTTCATTGATCTTTCCTTGTAAACGATATTATCCATATTCCCACTCCCCAATGGCGCTCACCATAACTGCATTATTTCTACTATCTATAACTTTAGCGATTCCGTTTGACTTCATTTCCTGTCAAAAGGAGGCTGTAGATTATTTCCGAAAATTCGGCAATGCAGAGATGAGCATAATTTGTTTCATTACATTCTGAACACTATTGCAAAACCTACTGCTTATTTTATAGTCTCTCATTAAGCTTTTCAATAGCGTTTAGTATATACTCCCTCTATTCCAAAACGGCATGTTTTTGTATGCTGCAAATTTCCGACAAGTATCAGCCTGCCTTGCGGTTTGTCTCTTGACCGACATGATCTCTGCTGAAATTTTGCCGCACCTTTTGAAATAGAAACGGGTATAATCACAGACGGCTTAGTGCCGTAAGCCGCCTGTATAATAAAAGCAAAGTTCTGAATTGGTTGTGTTTTTCTATATTCTTATTATATAATACCAAATTGGATTTGTCAAGCGGAAACAAAAGGATAAGAATTATTTATAAAATCTCCACAAATTCGCTTTTTTTTTATTTTCTATTTTATATATTTTTTTGGCGAAAGATACAGAATTATCCTATAAATAGGCTTTTTCTATTTCTTTGCAAATTGTTTTAACGTTTTTTCAAAATTGTTTTTTTCAATTTTTCCTCATTATTGGCAACGCCGTCAATATTCTTTTGAAGAAGTATTCTTTTATAAGTGTTATCATCTATGAAACTTTTTATAACTCAGACTTCTATCGAAAAAAATATCGCTCAGTACACGGATATTCGGCAGTACCGAGCGATTTTTTGTTAATAAAATTATCTCAGATATGAGTTCTTGACCCAGCCGCTATTGCTGATTATTCAGCAGTTTTACCCGAACTGATATATTCGTAGATTGAAACGGAAGCGTCTCCGCCGGTAGAAAGATAAGCGTAATACATCAGTATAGCCGAAGCGTCGCTTGAATCAACTGTGCCGTCCCTGTTTATGTCGCCCTCCGTGAAACTTGTGGAGGTCGGGGGAACGGGTTCGTTTTCGGCTTCGATGTCAATAAAAGTATAGCCCATTTGCGAAGCGTGTTTGTCGGCGGTTGAATTTTTGTATCCTGCGATCTCGATGTCGGGGGAGATCTCCGCCTCGATCTTGCATTCTTTATTAAGAATCATGATTTTTTTAAGCGAACTGCAATTATCAAACAATCCCTGCGGAATTACGGAAACGCTTTCGGGGAAAACGATGTAGGACAAATTTTTGCTTCCTGCAAAGGCATTTTTGTCGATGTTCGTAACAGTCGAGGGAATGACGTACTTTACAGTTTCACAGCTTACAGGGAATCTGATAAGCCTTTTCATTGCTTTGTCAAAAAGTATGCCGTCTTTACTGCCGTATACGGGATTTTCTTCCGATACGTTTATTTTTTTAAGGGCTGTAGACGTAAGGTCTATTGCGCCCAGCGACTCGATACCTGCGCCTATCGTTATTTCGGCAAGAGAATCGCAGCCCTTAAACGTTCTTTCGTCCATATTCTGAACAGAATCGGGGATAACGATATTTGTGAGGTTGGGGCATTTCTCAAAGAAGCCGATTTCTGCTCCGTAGTCCACAGAGTTGCCGTTTGCATTTATAGCGGTTATTGATTCTGAAGATGAAAGTGTTTTCATATTAGTTATACTATTGGGCAGAATTATGTTTGAAAGGTTTGAGCAGCCGGTGAAGCAGCCTCCGCCCATAGACGTTATTCTGTCGGGAAGATTAACTCTTGTAAGCTTTTCACAGCCGATAAAAGCGGCATCTCCGATAGTCAGGTTATCGCCGCTTGTGGGAATTGAGATCGAAAGCATTAAAGCACAGCCTGAAAAGGCAAAATCGCCGATAGATGTTACGGAACTCGGCATCTCTATGCTCACGGCATAGCGGCAGCCTGAAAAAGCGTTTGCATTAATTGTTTTTACTGTGTTAGGAATTGTTATTTTGTTTACATAACAATTACTATTATAGCAATTGTTATTATACCAACGGTAAAAAACACAACTTCCGTCTCCAAATACTTCTACAGGCTTTCCATTGATCGTTGACGGAAATTCAACCTCTGCCGGACAGTCTTTACCATATTTTATATAATTGATCTGCACATATTCATCAAACTCAGTGTAATTGATTTTATCTACGGGAATAACGGTAGTCTCTGCGTTGGCAACGATGGCTGTGGGCTGTGTGAAATAATTACAGCAGGGAATTCCTCCGCCTACGAGAAGTGCGGCAAGCACTCCGGCAATGATTTTCTTGTTCATATTGACCTCCTGAAATTTACGGTATCTCTGAAACTCCCATAAAACAGGCTTTTCAGAGATCACCTAAAGTTTTATCTGACTGTTTTTTAATCAGAACTATAAACATTATAACTCAATAGAGAAATAATGTCAATACTTTTTTAATACTTTTTTGAGAAATTCACTCATATTCCGACAAGTTACGCATTCTCTTTGCTGATAAAGCAGTTTGAGATACCCTGAACTTTTGCATATCCAGTCGGTAGGGGATTCCTCACGAAACACCGACAATGCGCACTGTTCAAATGTAACTGTCTTGCGAGGACTACCGCAATGCTCCACGAAAACCTCGATCTGACCGTTCCGATCCTCCGAAACTCCGACCTTGAAATCGCCCTCAACCTCAAAACAGAAATCAGAATATCTGCGGAAATAAATCAATTTGCAGTTGCTTTGAATACTCATGTTTTTAACTCCTTTTATTTTCATTAGAGCCTGTTCAGTATCTCGGCGTGTGCGAATTTTCGAGCATAATTTTGTCGAAGTCAAGGAAAAAATTCGCAGGCATACTGTCGTATGGCAAGGTGACTCCCCACAGTGTGGGGAGATGTCACGAAGTGACAGAGGGGACGGTTTCCCGTTGGGAATTTTGACGCAGGATTCGGCAAAATTTGCCGAAAAGACGTGCGCGGGGAGATTCTGAACAGGCTCTTATATCAAATCACTCCTATCGTGTTTTGACCAAAGCCATTATATCACAAAAATCACCACATGTCTATGGAGTATGATCCGTGACTATTATCCCGATCGAATCAAGAAGATGCTATATATAGCCGACAAAAATAAAAGCTCCTGCAATTCCAAAGAAAAGCAGGAGTATTTTATCTTGCGACTTTACTCTGAGGTTAGTTCAGCGGTTTTATAAACCGAATACCCCTCATAATTATAGCTTGCGTCAATTCCTTTCATGTAGACTTCGCGGTCATTTATCTTGTCAGTAAGAGCGTCTTTTAACAGCAATTTTATCTCGGTATCTTTAATCGGACTGCGCTCCATAGCAAGCAAATAATCCTGCTTATCCACTGCGCTCCAGTCAATAACACTACCCAATTCCTGTTTGAGAATACAATCAAGCCAGATGCGTGTACTCCGACCGTTGCCCTCACGAAACGGATGAGCAATATTCATTTCAACATACTTTGCGATGATCTCATCAAAGCTGGACTGCGGCATTCTCTCGATAGATTTTAAAGCCTCCTCCAGATACATAACAGACGCAAAACGGAAACTACCCTTTGCGATATTTACTGTACGGAGCTTTCCTGCAAAATCATATATTTCATCAAACAGATACCGATGTATTTCGGCAAGCGACTTGAAACTTCCTGCTGTCAGAGTATCAAGATACCCCGAATTGAACAACTCGGCTGCCTTTCGCTTGCTGATGATCTCCTCTGCCTTTGCAAGCTCGGCAGAATCAGTCAATCCAAGTTTATTTTCTAAAGCCATAACGCACCTCTCACGACAGACTATATATTTATTATACCACAAAGGCAAATATTGTGCAACAGATTTTCTTAAAATGTATGTGTAAAAAAAACGTAGGCGGACGTTCTTTCTGCAAATACAAAATGTAGGGGCTGGCGCCTTCGACAGCCCGAAATGGGGTGACGTTTACAGTCCAAAAACGGGACGTCGAGGGCGCCGTCCCCTACAAATTTCATCTGCCTACTAAAACTTTACACATACTCTTAAAACGGCATCAAAATTCTAAGCAAATTACTCAAAAAACTCAGAATCTTGCAAATAAAATGAAATCGCTACTGTAAGCGATTAAATTTGACGGTCAGAGAATACCACTCTGACCGTTATTTTTTTTATTATTATACGAATTAAATTGCGCGTAACATACTTCTAACTTTAATAGCAAAAAAATACAACTCAAAATTTCATCTATATATCTTGCTCAATTTAGTATACAATTAAAGAAGATAACTCAGAAAGGAACTAAAAAGCGTATGGAAAACTATGTTATAAATAGAATGAATGAACTGCTCAACGAGCGCAACTGGACAATATACAGGTTGGCTAAAGAGTCTAATATTGCCTACTCGTCACTGAACAACATCTTTGTCAGGAGAACTATACCCAGCGTTCTCACTCTTGAAAAGATATGTAACGGCTTTCAGATAACCTTATCAGAATTCTTCGAGACAACTACCCATATTCTCCAAACCGAAGATATGCTCACATCAGACGAACGTGAGATCATCAAAATATATCGGACGCTCTGCAAGTCTGATAAGAAATTATTCCATGCGTATCTGCAAGGTCTTGCTAAACTTACACCCTGAACTCCTGCAATTATAGCAAGTTAAAACAGCTCCCCGAAATACAGGGAGCTGGTTTAATTTACCTTTTTTTAGGACAGTTTTTGTCAAACGCAGGATTGCAGGCGTAGAAATTTCTGGAGTTCAGACGGTCGGTGGTCAGCCTGAGAGCTTCGCCGAACCTCTGATAATGCACGATCTCCCTCTGTCGGAGGAACTTTATCGAATCGCGAACGTCCGGGTCGTCTGCAAGCCGCAGAATGTTGTCGTATGTGGTGCGCGCTTTCTGCTCTGCGGCAAGGTTTTCGTGCAGGTCGGTTATAATGTCTCCTTTCGACTGGAAATATGTCGCTGTAAAAGGAGCTCCCGAGGCTGCGACAGGATAGATTCCCGTAGTATGGTCTACGAAATAAGTGTCAAATCCGCTTTCCTTTATTTCATCTATCGTCAGATCTTTGGTCAGCTGATACAGTATCGCTGAGATCATTTCAACGTGCGCCAATTCTTCTGTACCTATATCGGTAAGCAGTCCCTTGACCTCGGAATAAGGCATAACATAGCGCTGATTCAGGTATCTCAGGGAAGCAGAGAGTTCGCCGTCGGGACCGCCGAGCTGAGAAATAATAACCTTAGCGAGCTTAGCGTTGGGCGTTTTGATTTTGACTGGATATTGGAGTTTTTTTTCATATTGCCACATAAATCACACCTCCCATGGGAACGGAGCGTCAACCCATTGCCAGCGTTGAGCGTTGATATTCTGCTCGGGAGTAATGGGGCCGAACTTTTCGTTGTACTCTCTGACAGCGTCCTCGCGAAGTTTTCTGAATTTCTGAAACATAGCGAGAGCGCGTCTGCAATTGGGGTGTGTATCGAGGTAGAGATTAAGCTCTTTGAGGGTAAAGTCGTACTGCATGATTTTTTTCATGAGGAGGGATTGAGGATTCATCGTCTCGCACCTCCTTCTTGGAAGGGGAAAACGAGGTCTGAAAAGAGCGTGCCGCAGTCGAGAGCCTCCTCGGGGGACATAGTGTCGCCCCAGCTCTGGAACGGCACATACGCCATAGCGAGCGGAGTTGAAGCGGGGAACGGTGACATTTCGCCGTTATATTCGGGACGGCTGTCCGTGGGACGCCGCAGATTGTTCTCCCGTTCTCGGAGAACAAGTCCGTCTATATTATCGAACATATTAAGGTTCATAAAGAACATCTCCTTTCGAGGATAGCAGGGGATACCTGCAATTTATATTATTCATAAAAGGAGAATTTGGTTACTTGCGAATATGTAATATTTAGGGCATTTTGAGGAGAATGCAAGAAAAAAATCAGCCGTATTCAAAATGAATACGACTGTTTTTTGTCCCTTGTATTACAAATAAACCCTTTTTACTGTATGTGCAGATTACAGTTTTATTTTTCTGATATTATAAGCTGACGCATACGAACCATATCATATACATCTGTAGTTCCGTTTTTGTCAACGTCAGCGGCATCGTATTGCTCTTTTGTTAATTGTTGAGCGCCTAATAGATATTTCTGCAAAAGAACAGCGTCTGATATATCTATTCCGCCGTCATCGTTTATATCGCCTGTCATTAATATTCCTAACTCCCAAGCCAATTTTGGATAGTCGCCCTCAACATATACAAAAGCATCTCCTAATGTTTCAGCAAATTCAGGCTTTTGCATATTTGCCTTTGTTTTTGCTTTAGCATTTCCTCCGTCACTATTAGCGACTCCACTTAAATAATAACAGTTTGACATACCGTAAGAATTTTTACTAATACGACCACAAGTATTATAGGTGTTAGAAATATAAGCACGATGCTTCGATCCATCATTTAATTTTACATAAGATACTTCAGCAATTATATCGCAATTATCATATATATTATAACAGCTTTCAATAGATACTTTTCCCTCTGTTCTCCCACATATTGATCCTGCTGATATATTAAGCTCTTTTTCTCCTGACGAGCTTTTTCTAAAAGCCTGAACACTACCATTACTATAGCATTGTTTTATACAACTATAATAAGCGGATCCACAAATACCTCCAGCATACAAATGGTCGAACTCATGTTTGCACACAGATTCATCAACTTTACTGCAATCAAAAGAAACACTGATGTTTGCATCAGAGCTGCAATTTTCAATTCTTCCTCCATTTACAAATCCACAAATGCCGCCGACACATGTATAAGCTCTACCTTTATTTGAACTAAAAACCTTCTCGTATATAACTTTACCACTGAAACTACAATTTCTTATCTTGCCTCTAAGAGCATTGCATATTCCACCAATACGTTCGCCATCTCCTTTCACATAGCTATTATCACATTTTAAATTGGTTATTTTACCACCTTCTCCTACATAATCAAATAATCCGGTTGAACCAAATAATCCTGTAATTGTATGTCCATTTCCATTAAATGTTCCATAAAAAGCATAATAAAGAGAATTTGATTTCCATATATTTTGAGGATTTTCATCATCCCAATTTTCAAAGTTGCTTACATCATTAAGCAAAATGTCATTTTCAAGATATATTGTTTTGCCTTTCATATTTTTTTCTACATTAAGAAGTTCAAATAATCCTGAAAGCTCCTCCGCAGTGCTGATATGGAACTCTGTTTCGTCGTCATCATACCAGCTTGTGTCTGACGTACCGTCCCATATCTGCGGTTCTGCAATTTCTTCTGCGGCATTAACATTGTTGTCGATCGGTGTAAAGCTGTTTATTGGTACAGCAACGCAGACAAGTACAACGGCATATGAGATCAGTCTTTTTATGAAGTTCATAAAATCACGTTCCTTTTTCATCTTTATATTTTGCTTCTTTGAACAGCTTATCGACATATTCATAAAGCGTTTTATCATCAAGCTGTTTTTTAGTTTCGGCATCTGCATTAGCATATATCTCTTCAATAGAAGCGAATTTGCCGGTGTCATAGTACCCTGCTCCTGTTTCGTCTAACTTGATTGCACCCAAATCAAGCAAAAGCTGCATTGCAGAATCATGATAACCTAAATCTTGCTGTTTGTTCATACCCATAATAAATTCCTCCATTCCAGCGAAATATTTCGCTGCTTTTTTACATATTCATTATACTACAAATGCACACTAAAAGTCAATAGTAATTCCTACAGAATATTTTAAAATAATTGTGCATATTGTATAATAGAATATTAAGGTGGTGTGACTATGCTTAATGTTGATTACGTTCTTGTTGGGGAAAAAATAAAAGAAAAACGCAAACAGAAAAAACTTACACGCGAACAGCTTGCAGAAAAGTGTGAATTATCTGTAAGTTATATTGCACATATAGAGAGAGGAACCAAAAGTCTTTCTCTTGAAACTGCTGTAAAGATTTGTAGTGTGCTGAATGTAAGTCTTGATTATCTTGTACTTGATGAGATAGAAGATCACGATAGAATATTTAATGCACTTAGTTCTGAAATCTCTGAACTTGAAAATAAGCAAATAGATACATTTATTAAATTTGCTCGATTGATACTGAAAAATATTGATGAACTTTAATAAAATAAGCTCTGTGATCATTATATCACAGAGCTGCTTTTTTGTCCTATGCCGAAAGCATAATAAACGGATATTGTAGAAAAAGTTTTTAAAGAATACCTAAAATCTCATCAGCCGAAGAAAATCTCTCACGAGGGTCAATACTTGTACAAGTTCTGATAATTTTACCCAAACGTCCCCTTGTGTACATATGCACAGAGGGGTGTTTTCCTGTAAGGAGAAGATTTGCGACAACTCCCACAGCGAAAATATCGGAACGCTCGTCGGTTTTATTGAGCCCAAGCTGTTCAAAGGGAGCGAAACCGACAGTCCCCATAGTATCGCTGTCAACGGTATCAGCGGCGGTGTAAAGCTTTGCTATGTCAAAATCAATAATTTTAACAGTACCGCTGTCGGTGAGCATTATGTTGTTCAGCGTAATATCCCGATGAACGATTCCGAGAGAATGCAGGGCAGAAAGTCCGCTGCAAAGCTGAATTATGATGCGTTTTACACCAAGCGGCGACATTGTAGAGGTAAGCTCCGAAAGCGTGATACCGTTTATGTATTCTTCCATAACTACGGTTTTACCGTCGATCTCAAAAGCGTCGTAGACCTCTGCTATATTATCATGCCTGATACGTTTCAGAACAGAATAAACGTCAACAGGAGCGTTATTCAGCTTGTGAACCACGATGCTTTTATTCAGTTTTTTATGACGATACAGAACGCATTCTCCCTTGTCGCTTTTGTGGATAAGCTTTACAAATTGAAATTCGCTTTTCAATATCTCGTAAAAATGATTTTTCATTGCAAATCTCCTTAAAATGTGCTATAAGCGGCGAGTCGCCGCCGACAAGTTCGCGTCCAAAAAAATGTTTATCAAAATTTACTTCCGCGATCGTTGCAATTTTCCTGATTATATGTTACAATTAAAGTAAACATAAAAAATGAGGAGCTATTATCATGAAAAAAACAGACGATCTGCTAAAGGAGCTTTCAACTGCCGACAACATCAATGATTTTCTGACCGGCAACGAGAATAATTTCATTGACATTTCGATCTCGGCGTATCTTAATAAGCTGTTGACCGAAAAAAATCTGAAAAAATCAGATGTTATAAAAAAGTCCGAACTAAGCGAAATTTACGCATATCAAGTATTTTCGGGGACGAAAATCAATCCCAACCGTGATAAGCTGATATGCCTTGCTTTCGGTATGGGATTGAATGTCGCTGAAACTCAGCAGATGTTGAAAAGCTGCGGACTGCCGTTTCTTTATGCAAAGCACAAGCGTGACAGTATAATTTTATTCTCGCTTGGCAGGGGACTTTCCGTTGTTGAAGCAAACGAGCTGCTTTATAATTCCGACGAGGCTACTCTCGGTTAATTGACGTAGCAGCTCACGGTAACAGGGTAGCTGCCGTTGTTATGCGCCTGAGTTGAAATATTGCAGTTCAGTTCATTTTCGGCAAAGCTGCCCTCCGATTCAAAGTTTTCAAACATAAGAGCAATATCTGTCCGCATACTGCTGCTCATTCTGTAGTCCAGAACAAAATATGTAATTTCATTAACAATATCGGGAATGTACACCGCTGTTGAATAATTTGTGTATTCAGACGTCGGCTCGATAGTCAGCGTAAAATCAGTCATATCGGAATTTGCAGTCACAGTGCAGTTCACCTCGTCAGCGCCGACATTTGATGTGAATGTACAGCCGTTTTCGCTGAAAGAAAGCGTGTCGGTCAGAACGTGGGAAGCTCCCCAGTTGTTGAGACGCTGTGTGAAAACCTCTTGAAAATCGATTGCAACTATATTTTCTTCCGACGTTTGTTCTACAGCAGGTTCGTTGACCGTGGTTTCCTGCGGAACAGGAGACTGCTCCTCGGGCTGTTCGCTTTCGGGCGGAGCATCTTCACGCGATTCTTCCGATTCGTGAGATTCCTCCGACGATTCGTGGTTTTGAACGGTATCCTTTTTATCTGTCGGAGTATTTGCGGAAACAGAATCGGTTTCCGCTTTTTTAGATGTGGTCGGAGGTTCAGCCGCCGTGCTGACGTATTCCGTGGGTTCGGCAGATACAGCGTTTTCCTCGTCGGAGGTGTTATATGTGCTGTCCGCAGATGTTTCGGCAGCTTCGGTATTTACCGCAGTATCAGAACTGTCGGTATTGTTTTTTCTGTTGATAGACAAAATAAGCAGAACTATGACCGCCGTCATGATCGCAAATGCGATTATGACGGTTATTATGTATTTTCGGCTTGGCACAACTTTTTTTCTTATTTCAAGCACGCCGTCTGTACGCTCCATACAGTGCAGGCAGAAGCTCATTTCAACAGGTATCTCCGCTCCGCATTTGGGGCATTTTTTTGTTTCCATGTTTATCACCAATACTATTATACAGCATTTTTGGGGAGAATGCAAGAAAAAAGCACCGCATTTTATACGGTGCTGTTTTTATAAATTATTTAAAATCAGAAAGCTTTTTTCCGTCTGTATTAAGATCAGCGGGGTAAGTGCCTATTTTATCGCTGTCCATTTTATCGGCAACATAAGCTTTAGTTGCAGAGTAGCCTTCAAAATATACAACATACGAAAGATCTTTCATATCTTCACAAAAGCCCTGCGCATCAGATATGATAAAATCATATGCCTCGGCGTTGTTTTCAAGAAACGTATGACTTCCGTCAGACGATATATAGCCTGCTTGTCCTGTGTCATAGCCTTTATCTTCGGCATCTTGAAGTGCGGAGTTAAAAGCGTTGCAAATATTTTTAGCAGATGAATCAAGGTCCTCTTGGGACGTGCCGCAGCCCACGAATGATCCCATAGTAATAACGCATGAAGCGATTAACGCTAAAGCTTTTTTCATAAAAATTCTCCTTTTTATAGATGATTTACGCCGATATTACGCCTAAAATAATTCCGCCTAAGATCGGGAGTAATATGTACGCAAGAAATGCGATAACAGATACCAGATTCAGTGTTTTTGCGGCAGTAGGCTTATCTTTTTTGTAGACGTAGTACAGGATAGCTCCTATTATCGGGAAAAGAATGGCGATAATGATCTCGCCTGCATTAGCTTTTCTGTCGTTCGGCTTAATATCGCTGAATGCGTGACCGCAGCCAACGCAGATCGCAGCCATATCATCAAGGTCTTTTCCACAGCTCGGGCATTTTTTCATATGAGTTACCTCCGTTTTCATTTGATAAATTGATTATACCACAACTTGTCCTAAAAGTCAATATTTATGTCCTACAGAATATTGCGAACATTTTTGGTAATATTGTACAATAGAATAGAGGTGAGTGCAAATGCAAAATGTTGATTATGTTCTTGTAGGACAGAAGATAAAGGAAAAGCGAAACAAGCTTAGACTTACTCAGGAAAAGCTTGCGGAGAAATGCAATCTTTCCGTTGGATATATAGCTCATATAGAAAGAGGCTCGAAAAGTCTTTCGTTGGAAACAGCCGTTAAGATCTCCCACGTTCTCAACGTCAGCATAGATTACCTGCTTATGGACGAGATACAGGAGCAGGACAGAGTTCTTAACTCTCTCGAGACCGAGCTTAATTCTCTTGATCCAAATCAGAAAGACAAGTTTATCCGTTTTGCAAGAGTGGTTATAAACAATATTGATGAACTTTAATAAAATAAGCTCTGTGATCATTATATCACAGAGTTTATTTTTTGTCCTATGCCGACAGCATAATATAGTAACCCTACCTGAAAACCAAACAAGTTCACTGATAAAAATTTCCCATAGCTGCGTTGTCGTCGTTACCGTGCGACAGCACGCTTTCCTCCTCCGCCTTGCTATGAAAAATTTTTATTC
>Ga0129308_1000344_pt1 | contig 75413 bp, 71 predicted proteins | sample L827metagenome_FD_94440 | JGI IMG/M metagenome (GOLD analysis project Ga0129308, IMG submission 94440) | Ring-tailed lemur group fecal microbial communities from Wisconsin, USA - L827 metagenome | ecosystem: Host-associated > Mammals > Digestive system > Large intestine > Fecal | place: USA...
AAGTTACTGTAGGTCTTTATAATGCTTTGAAAAAAAGTAGTTCAAATATTATTGAATATTTATATAAATTTAAATATCCTTGTTTAATACTTCATGGCTCAATGGATGCAGTCACAGATTGTGAAGATAGTAGATTTTTATTTAATAATATAATTTCTAAAGATAAGGAAATTAGAATTTTGAATGGTTTGTATCATAAGCTTTTGGATGAATTAATAAAAGATGATATAATTGCTGAAATAAGTAGATGGATAGAAAGTAGAATATAGTTTATTTAGGATGATTAGGAGAGCTAAAATTGTTTAACTCTCCTTTTTAATTAAATAATATATTTAATTTCAGCATCTGGGAATATTTCTTTTATGTTTTCTGCGAAAAAGTCTTTCATATGAGCTAAATTTTCTTTTGGATAAACAAACTTTCCATAACCAAATTGGCCATATTTATAAGTTCTGTGGTCATCTTCCATTGGTAAGGTATTATCTGGAAATACTTCATTGATAATATTTTTTGCTCTTGTTGTATATCTGTGAGATATTACTTCAAAAGTAATTGGATGACTTAAATTATTAGGTATTTTTTCACTTAAATAAACTAATAAGTTTCTATAATCTTCTTCCCAGTTTTCATACATAAACACAGGAGCTATAATGTAGCCTACAGGATAGCCTGATTTCATCATTTTTACGCTAGCTTCAATTCTTTTTTCCCTACTACCTGTTCTTTTCTCATAATCATCTATAACTTTCCTTGTATTAATAGTAAATCTTGCTTCTGTTTTTCCTCCATGTTCAATATCCAATAAAGTGTCAACATCATCAAACTTTGTTACAAATCTAAATCTTCCATATTCACTTTTTGCAAAAAATTCAATTGCTTTTTTTAGACAATGTGTATAAGGCTCAACAGGTATAGGGTCCGATGTTGCTGATCCTTCGAATATGGTAATTTCAGGCTTTCTTTCATCCATATACTCATTTGCTCTATCTAAAATATCATCAATGTTTGCATTGACTTTTATAAAAGGTTTGTCACCTAAGTTTGTGTTCAAATAGCAGTATTGACAATTACCCACACAACCACTAAATAAAGGTAGCTGCCAATGAGCAGAAGGTTTACAACTTTGAAATTTATAGCCTTTTTTAACTCCTACAACTAAAGTGTTTTTTCCTTCTTTGTAAAAATCTCTAATATTGTCTCCTGGTATATGTTCCTTAACTTTATTATTAGTTAAATTAATTATTTCTGTTTTTTCTTTATTTTTAAATTCTTCATAAATATTTTTCCCTACTTCATAGTTTAGGGCACCCTTTTCAAATATAATTCTTTGCGGAACAAACATTGCTTCACCTTCCTTTGATTATATTTTTCCAAATTAATATTTAAAAATTCAAGGACAAATCGAAAATATATGTTATAATTTCAATAAAAATAATGTTTAAGGGGTTTATTATGTCTGAAAGTATTAATGAAAAAAATTTAAAAGAACAAGAAAAACTAAATAAATTCAAAAAAATTAAAGAAGAAATGATAAAAAATGGATATAAAGAGAATTCAGGCACAATTACTGTTGCCAAAGCTAACATTTATGCACTACTTACAGCCGGACCAATAGCTCTTATTTGTTTTATCATTTATATAAGAAAATGGGGAAGTATTGTTTTAGAGTTTACTCCAGCTACTACTTTGTCATTTTTTATTTTAATAATTGCATGTGTTGTTATCCATGAATTTTTACACGGAATCACATGGAGTTTATTCTGTAAGGAAGGATTTAAAAGTATAGGTTTTGGTGTTATGTGGAAGTCATTAACTCCTTATTGTCACTGCAAAGAACCACTTAACTTTAAAGCTTATTTAACTGGAGGGCTTATGCCTTTGCTTATTTTAGGCATTTTACTATTTATAGTTTCTTTTTTCACGGGTAATCCTTTATTAATGAATTTAAGTATGATTAATATTTTGTGCGCAGGCGGTGATACTACTATCGTCCTATTATTATTCAAATATAAAGATGCGCTTTTTATAGATCATCCTACAGACTGCGGTTTTGTTGCATTCACAAAATAATAAGACAAATTTCCAATAAAAAACAGATACAAATTCAAAACTTGTATCTGTTTTTTATTTATTTTATTTCATCAATCATAGATTTAAAATCTGTTGAGTTGTACATAAACATAACTATGTCTGCATCACTATCTTCAATTATTTCCTTTATAGATAAATCTAATTTTTCCGTATATCTAGGATCAACTAGTTGTACTTCTGAAAACATATCTGCAAACAGCCAGGAAGTAGGAGCTTGATAAGAGTCCCTTATTATTAGTATTTTTTTATCACTTAAAGCATCCTTATTTTTTATTTTCAAAATATTACAAGCATTACCAAACATGTAAGCTCCACCGTATAATATTTCATCTTCATTTATCCTTGTGGCTACAAAATCTTCTTCTTTTCCTTTAGTTTCTTTTTTTCCATCATATTTAAAATATTCATATTCATGTTTATTTTTTGAGTGAACATAAGGGATATCTTCATCTTCTTTTACTAAATTATTTAAATTTAAATTGTAACTTCCTAGAAAATATCCTTTTTTCAAATCTGTTTTAGTATAATCATTCCAATTTATATTTTTAATACCTTCTGTTTTTTTTATTTTTTCCATAATACTTTTAAAACCTTCATATGCCCCTACGCCATTCCAATGATGATCTGTTTTAAAATATAATTTTTCTCTTTCTTTCTCATTAAATTTACTTAAAAAATCTTCATCTATGTCAATAAAATCTATCTTATCTTTATCTAAATAACTTTTAAATTTATTTTTATTTTCAGTGGCGTTATTTAAACCTTTTGTAAATTTAGGGTACAAAAGAGTTAACATACTTTCTTTATGTGGTGCTGATGCATAATAAACTCTTTTGTTAGACTTTAATGCTGCCTGAGAAAGTTCATTTATTTTTTCAGCTGAACTTTTTAATTCTTCTTCTGATAATGAATCTATTGGCGTTGGCATAACCCAATTATTTTCAAGCACATAGTAGTTTTTAATTTTATCTTTACCAAGCATTAATTCTACTTTATTATAAAGCTGCGACAACTCCTCTCTAAAAGGAAATTGATCCGAAAAATAGTCTTCAAACTTTTTAGTAAAGTCTTCTTTTTGCACATCTTCCACTGAGGGTATTTGTGCTAATGCTCTATTTTCAGATGCACTTATCTCTTTATCTTTACTTATTGTATGAATAAATAATGTAGCTATTATTGCAATTAAAAATGGCATAGCTATATATTTAGCTTTTTTATTATTCATTATTGTCTCCTCCTCTTAGAACCTAAAATATAAAAATGGATTATATGTTGAATTTATTAAAATCACAACAACCATAAACATAATTGACATTAGTGAAATTGAGTGAAGTGCATAAGCAAATCTATTATCAATCAACTTATTATTTATTAACTCAATTTTACACTTAATTTTGGATAGAATTGGTGTAGCAAAAATAATTGCTAAAATCACAATATATCCTGATTCATTTATGTAGTTAATAAATGAAATATTACAAATAGAATTTGCTCCAAGTCCTAGTAAAACTTTTATATATTCATATGCTTGTACAATATTTTCTGCTCTAAAAAATACCCATCCTATCATTACTAATAATATTAAATAAATATGTCTACAAAACTTTGGTACCTTATCTAAATATTTTTGTAAGAAGGCTTTTTCTAGTGCAATTAGAACACCATAATATAATCCCCATGTTACAAAAGTCCAGTTAGCTCCATGCCATATACCTGTTAATGACCAAACTATAAATAAATTTCTATACTGCTTAATAGGAGAAACTCTATTTCCTCCTAAGGGAATGTAAACATAATCTCTAAACCAGCTTCCTAAAGATATATGCCACCTTCTCCAAAATTCTGATACACTTTGAGAAATATATGGATAATTGAAGTTTTCTAAAAAATCAAAACCAAACATTTTTCCAAGGCCTATAGCCATGTCGCTATATCCACTAAAGTCAAAATAAATCTGCAGAGTGTAGCATATTATTCCCAGCCAACCTTCCATAGTAGATAAATCTGACATATTAGTAGCAAATACACTATCAGCAACCAAACCTAGATTATTTGAGAAAATAACTTTTTTCCCAAGACCTATAACAAATCTATTTATCCCCACGGAGAATTTATTTATTGTATGAACTCTACTATTTATTTGCTCGTCCACTGTTTCATATCTAACAATTGGACCTGCCACAAGTTGTGGAAACAAACTTATATACAATGCTAAATTATATACATTCCTCTGAAGCCTCTTATTATTTCTGTAAACGTCAATTACATAGCTCATTGTTTGGAAAGTGAAAAATGATATTCCAAGAGGCAAAGGTATAGTAGGAATACTAATGTTAATATGTAATAAACTATTAATATTGTCTATTAAAAAATTACTATATTTAAATACTCCTAATAGTGAAATATTAAAAATTACAGCTATTATAAGCCACAACTTTTTCTTCTTTATATCCTCTGAAGATACTTTGATCCCAAATATATAATTGCAAATAATGGATGCAATCATTAAAAACACATATCTAGGTTCTCCCCATGCATAAAAGAACAAGCTAGCCAATAGTAATACCATATTTTTTAGTTTTTCATTGGATAAATAATAAAAAATAAGCACTATAGGTAAAAATAAAAATAAAAAAATCAAACTGCTAAAAACCATAATTATTTCCAATTCTAAATCTTAGAATTGTTTCCCCTCCATCTATTAATTTTCTTCTATATAAATATAACTGAAAAATTCATTAAAATATCATATTTAGAAGTATTGTGCATTCTTTGTAATAAAGATTTAATAAAATGTAATTTTTGTTATAAATTTGTTATAAAGATTAATTTTTACAATTTAAAAAGCTATGAAATTGATTTTCACTTCAATTTCATAGCTTTTATGAAAATTATAAGATTTAACAATCTAAGTCATTTAATTTCCCGTCTATTATTGATATAATTCTGTCTGCTTTTTTTGCAATTTCATTATTATGAGTTATCATAATTAACGTTTGATTGTATTTTTTTATGGATTTTTTAAGTAAATCCATAACTTCTTCTGTAGTTTTGCTGTCTAAATTTCCTGTAGGTTCATCTGCTAAAATAATACTGGGTTTAGCTGCAAGTGCACGAGCTATAGCAACACGTTGCTGCTGACCTCCCGATAATTGATTTGGCAAATGATTTTTTCTCTCTTCTATTCCAAGCAATTTCATAAGATCTTCTATATAATCTTTATCTATTTTTTGTTTATCAAGTTTCAGTGGCAGTTCTATATTTTCTTTGACGTTAAGAACTGGTATTAAATTATATTGTTGAAATACAAATCCAACTTTTTCTCTTCTATATTTAGCTAGTTCACCATCAGATAAACAGCATATATCTTTATTATCAACTTTTATAGTCCCATTACTTGGTCGCTCCAGTCCTCCTATTAAGTGAAGAAAGGTACTTTTACCACTTCCACTTGGTCCTACTATTGCAACAAATTCACCCTTATTTATTTTTAAATTAACGTACTTAAGTGCATCTACTTTTGTCTGTTTTTTCCCATATATTTTACCTAAATTAATAGTCTCTAATATCACCATAATAATCCCTCTATTCTATAATATTTATAGCTTCTACTATGCTACTTTCCTTTATCTTTCTAGCTGGTAGATAAGTTGATAATAACCCCACAATTATATTTACAATTACTATTAGAATGTATAATTTATAATTTATAACAAAATCCATCCCATAATCTACAAAACCATAAGTTTCATACATCCTCGTTTGTAAAATAATTCCACCTACTACAACTATTACACTTGAAATTATTCCATAGAATAACCCTTCGTAAGTTATCATTTTCTTAAAGTCTTTTTCACTTATTCCTATTGCTCTAAGCATTCCAAATTCACTTGTTCTTGAAGTTAAATTGTAACTCACATTATTTATTATATTAAATATACTTATTGCAAATAAAATTGCCACAATTCCATAACTATATAGTTTATCTTGCTTTAAACTTCTATCATCAGCTGCTTTGTCCTGAACCATATCCGTTGTAATTGTTCCAGGAACTTTACTTCCTATTTCCCCAAGCTTTTTATTTATAGCATTATGATCCTCACCTTTTTTCGCATTTGCATAAACTACATCATAGTTATTTTCACCAAATAGCTTTTCTAAATAATTACTACTTGTAATAACATCTATTCCATCATCACCACTATACATACTATCATCTGCAAAAGGATAATTAACTATGGCTCCTACTTTAAATTCATGTTCTTCATACTCAAGATTGTCTTTTGCCTTCCAGTAAGATTCTACATTATCTATTTTCCCTTTTGGATATTTTATGGTTACAGTGTCTCCAACTTTTATATTAGCTAGAGGTTTTCCTCCACCAACAACTACATTCTTCGTCCCATAAAAAGTGTCAACAATATAAGGCATGTAAATAACTGCTAAATTTTCTTTTTTCATTTTTTCTATGTCAATCTTGCCGCTTACCACATATTTATCCAGTGATTTTAACATTTCATCATTAAAACCTTTCAACTTTTGCTTTAATAAATACTTATCACTTTTTTTATCCTTAAATAATAAACCATTTAAAACACTTCCTGTATACCCACCATTATTTAATTGTTCAATAAATTCCATATCTAATATGTCTTTTTTATCTAATACCATTCTAGACTGTAGTATTCTAGCTGTTTTCACTTCACTTATTCCATCTATATTTTTTATTTCATTTATTTCTTTATCAGTAAGTCCATTTTCCTCATCAGTTGATCCATTAACTGTTAATACGAAATCTCCATTCATATACATCTGTCTTTGCTGATCTTCATACATAGCTTCAGAGCGAGAATATGCATAATCATTCTTTATTACAAGTATGCCACCTATACTCATTGATAGCATAATCAGTATGAATGCTTTTTTATTCCTAAATATATTTTTTATAGAAATTGTCTTCGTTGCAGATATCTTATTACTTAATCCACCTATAATAAAATTACTTTTCTTTATCTTTTTGTCTCCTCCAAAATTTTTCTTTATGGCTTCTATAGGTGATATTTTTCTTATCTTCATATATGTTAATAGACTTATTACAAAAATCATGATTATAGTACATGCTATGGATATTAATATTATATTAGTTGGTATTACAAAAGGAGTTGACTTTATATTTCCTTCATATTGTATATTTCCACCTGTTTTATTAAATATCTGGGCACCACCCATACCAAGTAGTATCCCTATAGGTAATGATATTAGTGCTATTAATAATAGCTCGTATAACATAAGTTTAAATACTCTAAAATTAGTAGCGCCTACAGCCCTTAACATTCCATAATCTCTAATTCGTTGATAAACAGATATTGAAAAAATACTATAAATTACAAGTCCCGCAAATGCACTCATAGTTATGGCTGTATTTCTACTTTCACTATCTATACCACCATTTTCTTCTACGGTTCCAACTAGTGTAGAATTTACACCTACTTGATTATCTAAATTAAGATGGGCTTTTTTAGCTATAGCTTCTATATTCTTGCTAATTGGACTGCCTTCATTAAACTCCACATTAGCTATAAAATTATTAATCTTATTCTCATCAAGATGCAAAAACATCTCACATCTTCCAACACTCTTATCTTTATATCTATCCTTAAGTATTCCTACAACCTTAAACTTTTCTGGCTTATCTTTGTCATAAAGCTTAAAAGTTAATTCTTGGCCAACAGCCTCTTCCAATCCCATACTGTTTAATATCCAACCTTCTAAAACAACCTCATTTTTTCCTTCTGGCAATCTACCTTTTACAATTTCTGATTCATCATTTATAAAATTATTGTCAGCATAAAGTATGTTAATAGGTAGCTTTTCTCCTTTATCTGTAGATGCATAGTAAGAATTTAATCCTATATTCTTTATATCCTTACCTTCCTTAACAACCTTCAGTTGATTCTTGACTATGTCTTTATATGCTACATGATAAGTTCCTGTTTCTCTTTTTATCCTTTCTAAGCCAGCTTCTTGCGCACTTTTTGACAATGTCCCTACCCCTACTATAAGTGCTGTTCCTAAGATTATACTAAGCATTATGGCTATAGATCTTGATTTAAAACTTTTTATATATTTGATTACTATACTGAAATCTTCCCTCATTTGTTTTACTCCCTTCCGTCTGAATAAATTCTTTGTTTGAATAAGTTCATTATATCTGTGATAAATATTTCTATCAAATCAAGTTTATTCAATTTTTTTATGGTTATTTGTTCATTTCCATAGATATAATTACAAATTTTCAGCTCATTTATGTAAATTACAACTTTTTACATATTTTTTTATAAATGATATACTCCTATTATAAATGAATGACTAAGGAGTTAAATATGTACAATATTTTTATATTTACAATGGGTATTTTAGTAGTTTTTGTGGGTAGTAATCTATTTTTTTACAGATATGATTTTTATAAAAACATGAGTTTTGGAAAAAGAAATATTTTTAGTTTATGTATATCTTCAATATTATTTTTAATAACTTATAAGATATTTACTTTTACTTTATATAAATTAAATGATAGTTTATTGACAAAAGGTATTTTTATATCAGTATTAGCCTTTATAGTAATGATTTTTTCTTTATATCTAGGCTATAAATTTTCAAAAGAAATGAGTAAGAAATATGAATACAAATGTGAATTAAATAAGTTAAACAACAAAATAGAGCATAAAGACAGTATTATATCCAAACTTAGAAGTCAGAAACATGATTATCTTAAACATTTGCAAGTAGTATATTCTCTGCTTAATAACAATTTAAATAAGGATGCAAAAGACTATATAACAAATATATCTAATAGTTTTAGATCTAAAACTTCTAGATATGGCAAAGTATCTTATTTAGATGCTATTGCTTCACTAAAATACGAAGAGTGTCTTATAAAAAATATTACATTTGATGTTTATATCCAAGATTTTATTGATAACTTGGTAATTGAACCAAGTGATATGAGCTCCGTAATTTTAAACATAATTGACAATGCTATTGATTCTTTGTCTACTATTAAAAAAGACAATAAATATATAAAACTTTTCGTCTACGAAGATGAATTTCAATATGTTATATCAATAAAAAATAATGGTCCACAGATATATAATACGGAGAGTGTTTTTGAAGAAGGATTTTCAACTAAAGATGGAGACAACAGGGGTTATGGTCTTTATCTTGTGCAAAATATTTTAGATAAGTATGGTTATCATATTTTTGCAAGTAGTGATGAGTTTTTAACTGAATTTACTATTATAATACCGAAATACTGCTAAGGGGAGATTATTCTAATGATAAAAGTTTTAATATGTGATGATGATAAAGCTATAAGAGATGATATAGAAAATATAATAAAAAATTCTGGCTATGTTGATTATGTGAAAAAAGTAAAAAACGGCATTGAAGCCATAGAGTTCATTAAAGGTGAAAAAATAGATTTACTTATAATTGATATTGATATGCCTCATAAAAATGGAATTGATTGCGCAAAGGAAATCTCAAAAATAGATGAAGATGTTCATATAATCTTTGTGACAGGTTTTGCTGATTATAGTTTGGAAAGTTTTAAAGTTCATCCTGTAGATTTTATAGTAAAACCGTTTACTATGGAGAAAATTTTGGATTCTTTAAATATTGCCATAGACCACATTAATTCTCACAAGTTGGCTAAAAGTAACTTTATTGAAGACACCTTATTTGTATATAAGGTAAGAAAGCAAGTTCATATGCTTAACTTTGATGATATTGTTATGTTTGAAAAAAATTCTAGAGCTATAAATCTTTATACTAGAGATCAGGATGTAATAAAATTCTATGAAAATTTTGAGGATTTATCTAAAAGACTACCACCAAATTTCTTCACCTCTCATAAACAATATATAGTTAATTTAAAGTTAATACATAAGGTTATACCTATTAATAAATCATCTCTTGAAATAAGATTTATTAATTTTCAAGAAACAGCAACCTTGAGTAAGTCACTGGAAAAAGATTTTCTTTATAGATTTTATAGAACAAAAAGATTTTAAGGCATACCACATGGTATGCCTTATTTTATAATATCTGCATATTTAAAGTTTATAGTCTTTTGTAAGTCTTCAGGATTTAACTCAATTTGAAATCCAATTTTTCCTCCACTTACAATTATTTTTTCTAAGTTTTTGCCACTTTCATGTAAAATTGTAGGATATAATTTCTTCATTCCCACAGGAGAGCATCCTCCTCTGATATATCCTGTTACCTTATTTATATCTTTAACATGAATCATTTCCACATTCTTTTCTCCAGCTGACTTTGCTGCTTTTTTCATATCTAAACTTTCTGCCACAGGTATTACAAAAACATAAAAATTCTTGCTAGCTCCTTGTGCTACTAAAGTTTTAAACACCATATTTTCATCTTGATTTAATTTGTGTGCCACGCTTATTCCATCTATATGGTTATCATCTGCTTCATAAGTATACATATTATACTCTACTTTTTTTGCATCTAATATTCTCATGGCATTAGTCTTTTGTTGTTTTTTTGCCATTTCATCATCTCCTTGTTAATTTTTCCAAATTAATATTATTCTTCTATTATAATATATTTTTCAATTTTCTTCAGATTATTTTACTTCTATTATATACGCACTAGTCTGAGGTGGTATACTCATTGTCATTGCATTTGAATGATATGCTACAACTAAATCTCCTATCCTTAAATCATTTACTGTAATTTCGTTGTATTCACAGTTTAATATTAAAGTTTCATCACTAACAACAAGTCTTGTAAAAGTATAAATATCACTTGGATCTTTTCCTATGGTAATCAATTTATATCTTTCATCATTACTGTTTGCTATTTCCACAATTCTTCCTATTTTATAAGAACAACATTTCATTTTTCTTCCCCCTTAAATTATCCTATTTATCTATTATACTCTGATAATTTCATATAGTTACATATTAAATCAAAAACATATGCCACTCCTGTATTAGTAATTGACCTAAAGTTGAAAGTAATCATTTCAGCATAATGAACTTTATTTACTGATTTGTTTAAACTTTCCATTTAATCACCTTCTATCTAATAAACTTAATATTAATGCTTAATGTTATAAAATTGATATTTTTGTATAAAAAACTGGAACTTAATAAAAAAAATTGGAATATATTAAAATATATGTTATTATATGCCCTTGCACAAAAGCAATAGGTTTAGGAAAGGAATCAAGATGGTTTAACTCCTACTGGTAGAAAATTAATTGCAACTGGTAATATAAAATAAAAATACATTATACTTCCAATATGAATACACAATCCGTTCATACTATATGCAATGATCACACTTTTTTATCATATATTTCTATTGGCTAAACCTAAAGTATGCTAATTAAAAGAGCCCAACATTCCATGAGTAAAAATGTTAGGCTTAAAAATTCTTTTATATTTATCTTTTCTAAAAATAGGATTATATGATTAATTTAACCACACTGTTCCGATGTAGTAGGTGTAGCTTTAAAAATTGATGTAATATTTTTAAATATTACTTTTGTCTCTAGGGCTTTTACATATATATCTTCTATACAAGCTTCAACATTAAATATTTCATCCAAATTTACAGTTATACCAAATGATGGATCATATTCGTATCCATATATAACTTTAGAAGTATTTGTATCAGTGTCATATACAACTAATTCTTGCGGTCCTGTTAATCCAACAAAACTTTCATATACTACTATATACACCATATATGGTACATCACAAATTGCTGCATAGACTGGTCTACCATCCAAATTAGCAGTATAAACTATATTTTGTTTTAACGTTCCTTTTACTAATAATTTTCGTCCACTTAAACAAGTTTTTTCTGTATTTCCTGTTAATTCAAAAGCATCTCCAGAATTACAATCAATTTCTAGTAATGGAGTTAACAATACATTTATAGAAGCTAGTAAGGTATCAATCAATACTTGAAGTCCTGCTGTTGCTATTCCTATTAGTCCTGCTATTGCTGGAGTAACCTGAGTTAAAATATATTCTATTGTTGGTATTATAGTATTTACAACATCTATTAAATTAGCTAATTCAGTTATAAGGTTTTGTAATGCTTCACATACTAAATTTGCCGGTGGATTAGAAAGTTGCATAATATTAATCAAGGCAGTTGCTGCATTTCCCACAGCAGCATTAGCGGCATTTAAATCATCTATCAAGGTTTGAACTGTAGCTGCTAATACTGGAAATGGTACTAATAAAATCCCCCTAACTGTTGCTAAGACAGCAGTAACTGCAGCTAAAGCATTTGTTATCGTCGTTAAAGCACCTCCACTAATTATTGTTATTACATCATCTATCTCATCAAGTACTCCTTGAGTAAGATAATACAAAGAATAACTTTTATAAGCAAATGGTGTTTCTACAAGCTTAATACAGTCTATTACAAGTGTTGCATAAGCTTGATCTATCATCTCAATTTCCGGTTTATCATCTCCTATAAATAAAGTTTCTGTAAAAGATGTTTCTGTCCAATTCAAATCACTTCTTACTTCACCATCAAAGTTTAATCTTGAAACAATACATTCTCCTACAGTATTTATATTATAATCACAATTACATGTTGTATTTTTTTTACAATTGCAAGCCACATCTAATTCCTCCTTATTAACATATCTTTAAGGCTTTAATGAATATAGTTGTGTTTTTAAAAATGCTTCTATCAGATAATCTAGATACAAATATATCCTCTATATATGGAGCTATTACGAACTCTTGAGCTAAGGATGTATCCGATCCTACTATTATAAATGTTGAAAATGGTATGGAGAAATTAACTGTATGAACAGTTAGAGTGTCTACGGCAGTATATATTACCTTTTGGTTTAATATGCCTTCTATTATCAATTTTTTACCTGTTAAATTAGTACACTCATTATTCCCTATTGTGCTACCTTCAATAAAAGTTCCATCTGCTGATTCATAACCACTTACTATAGGTGTTTTTATTACCTTTTGATATGTTATATCTATACATGATCTTACTTCCATAATACTTTCCATATAGGGGTAAAAATCTGGTAAATCAACAACTTCGGTTAAAAAAAATTCAGTCCACATATAAGAATCAATAGGACTTGTTAATACAGTACTCATTTTTTCAGATGGATAAGTTCCTACTATATTTATATTTTCTGTATTCACAAAACAGCTTGTGGTAAAGCTATATTCCGTATTTCCAAAATAATCACAACTTGCCATACTGCTCACCTCTTAACCTATTATTTTCAATTTACAGATTTGGCACTGCATATAATAACATGGTTACTTGTTTTAATAATTTTTTTGGTTCTACAATAGTAACAGCTATATCTTCTACACAAGCATTTACAGTAAAATTAATGTCTAATGTGTCCACATCTCCATCTGTAGTAGTAATAGTTTGAGGTAATACTATATATGATGAAAATGGATAATAAAAATCAATTGAATAATTCGGTAGTGTGGGATCATCAGTTGAGTAAACTATATTTTGACATATTTGCCCTTCAATTATAAGCTTTCTACCCGTAGATATCTTACCTTCTAAATTAGGTATAAAATCTCCATTTATATCTATTGGACATACAGGTACCGTTATAACTTCATTTCTATATATATCAACTGATACGTTTAAGGAGTCTATTACTGATATACCAGGCCTATCATCTGGAATATTAAGATATTCAGGAACAATCATTTGATACCAGTAAGGATGTTCATTTAAAATATCTGAAACACTTGATATATTACAAAGTCCAGTTATATCTAATAAACTATCACTTGAGCATGTTGAATAACAACTCATAATATATTATCCTCCTTTTTATTTTATTAAGAGATTTACTATCTCTTTCTATACATAATATTCTTATTATCGACAAAATGTTATTGATTTTTACAAATAATAACATTCTTTTGTTCTAAAAAAATGACCTCTATATAGGTCATTTTCTTCTAATACAAGCTACTTCTTTTCTTATTGCCTACTTTCTAAAATTAATCTATTATGCATGTTTTGTGTTGATGATAATTTTAAACTTATAAAGTCATTAAATATCTCTTCTACTTTTACCCTATCCATATTTATAGTTAATTTATCTTTACAGTTCATATACACATCCTCATAAAAATCAAGTATAAATTTTATTTCTTCTTTTGACCTTACATGACTAAATCCCCAATATAAATCACATAATTTATATTGTTCCTTACTTATATTTACATCCACCCTTTCAAATACTTTTCCAAGACTACCCTTTGAATTTTTTAGTACTTCTACATTTTGTGAATTTGTATATTGAACCTTTTGCATAAATACATGATGGGGTTTGTTTAAATAAATACAATATCCCACATTTGTTGAAAATATATTACTCATTGTATAATCAGATATATTTATTAGTGATTTAAGTTTATTTAAAAAATTAATATCATATTTATGACCACAGCTCACTATTTTAAATCCATTTTTTTTAAAATACTTATCTCTATCTTTCATTATGTCTTGATAAAACATGCATATAAGAACTGATTTAAAATTATTCTTTTTAGCAAACTTGTCTATATATTTTATAAATTCAATTTCATCATAACTTGATGTAATACATAATAATGAATGTGCTGGAAACACTAATAAAGTTTTACCTAAATATTTTTTAAGACAACCTATAAAATATTCATTATATAACCCTTCAGCATAATGAATGTATGGACCAATTCTAACTACATCCTTTTTTGTAGATTTTGTACTTCTTATATAGTCATATCTATAATCCGAATAGGCAATAATTGATGGTGATATAATTCCAAGTTCATTATTAGCAAATCCTCCATCCCACAATGGAGAGTGCTCTAAAAAAGGATATACTTTTCCATTATATCCGCAATATTGTTTTATTATAGTGTCCATTCCATAAAATATATTTTGTGTTATAAAAGTATTTTTACTTTTTACCATTTTACTCTTATTACACTGTATTAACCTTTCATTGTACATATATATATCCTCATAATAAGACTTAGTTTCATAATCTTTGTTACAATTTTCTCCAATAAAACCTTTTGCAAAATCTCCTTGTGTATAATTAAAGTTTAGAACTTTATCAAAGTAAAAATCCACAACTTCATCATCTGTTGATTTACTTAAATCATATATATTGTTAAACACTTCCAACTCTTTCTTGTAAACTTCTGTAGGTATAAATGAAACTAAATCATTATTTTTAATATACTTTGCTCCTACTTTATTAATAATATATTTCAAGCCTTCAATGTCTAAAATTATATATAAATCCTTTTTTATTTCCATAATACCCCTACCTTTTATTTGTAAATTTATTTTAGATTACAATTTCTCATTTCTTTACATAATATGAACTTAACAAAATTTAATCTATATTTTTTTAAGTTATTTATATAAAATCAAGCTCCTCATATTACAATAGATTCACTCTATGTAAAATGTAGAAGCTTGATCAAAATATATAAATTAAGTCTTGTTATTATAATAGTTTAAAATATCTTTCATTTCTTTTCTTGTCTTTATATAATTAAATCCCCAATGTGTATTAGCTATATTATATTGTTTTTTTGTTATATGCTGGTTAAATTCACAAAATTCTTGTGTAATAATTTTCTGTTGATTTGTATAAAATTCATCAATTAACCTCCAGTCAAATTTACATTCGGTTGTAGGATCTTCTTTTATTAGTTTTCTATTAATTTCTTGATCATATAACGTAATTGGTTTCTCTAAATATATACAATAACCTAAATATGTTCCTGCTATGTTGCTAATAACATAATCAGCTAAATTTATAAGTGTTTTTTGTTTGTTTAAAAAATTAATATCCCCTCTATACCCACAAGTAACTACAATAAATCCATTGTCTTCAAAATACTTATTGGTACCTCTTTCTATATCTCTACTAAACATACAAACTATAACAGACTGAATTTTATTGTCTAATACAACATTTTTTATATAATTTATAAATTTATCTATATCATAGTCCACTTGCAAGCTCCATGTGGAGTGAGACGGAAAAATTAATAAAGTTTTACCTAATATTTTTTTTATATACTGCATAAATTTATTTGGGTATAGGACATTCGCATAATTTATATATGGCCCAATTCTTATGATGTCTTGTTTAGTCTCATTTTTTAAACGTTCGTATCCAGCATCACCAAATGTTATTATGCCTGTGTATTTATCATTAATTTGGTCTTTAGGTGTATAACCAGTCAAGTATACCCCATGTTCAATTGCTAAATATGAGCTTCCTTTATATTCACCGTAATTTTTTATAGCATTTCCATGACCATACCATACATTACATCTACATAGATCATATCCCTCATCTATAGCTGCACTTACAGTGTGTTTTTCAAGTTTACCGTTCTCATACATACATATAAAATTATAATTTAGTAATTTATTTAGATAACCCTTCCCCAGCGAAAAATCTAATACTTTATTAAGTATTAATTTTTTTTTGTCATAAGGATTTAACTTAGACGCATCATATATATTGGTAAAGTTATATAAAAACCGCTGCCCTAAGTTTTCAATAGGTATGAATGTTAATAAGTCATTTATTTCATTACCCCGTTTACTAATGTTTACTCTAGGCATTTCATCTATAATAACAAATAGTTTTTTTATTATCATATGAAGCAACTCCTTTACTTTTAGTTGGAATTTTTTACTCTGTTCAATACATCTACAAAGTATATAATAATATATTCTTAATTTATACTTTTGATATATAAAATCACATTTATGATTTTTCTAACCTATAATTAAAAAGAGGGTGAATCAAAATAATTTTTTAATTATCTTGATTCACCCTCTTTTGTTAATATTTATAATTTAATTACACACTACTACTGGGCTTGGTTTAGCGCTAAAGAATGCTGTAACATTCTTAAATACTTTCTTTGGTTCCAATGCATTTACATATATATCTTCTATGCATGCTTTTACTTCAAATTCTTCATTTAAATCTGGTACTATTTCTACCGCTGGATCATATCTATATCCTGCTATCTCTTTGCAACTATCAATTTCTGCATCGTATACTGTTAATGTTTCTGGTCCTGTTAATCCTTCAAAACTAGCATATGGAATTATGAATGCTATAAAAGGAACTTCAAAATGAGCAGAGTGAACAGATTGCTCTGCCAATTCAGCTGTATAAACTATTTTTTGTTTCAAAACTCCTTCTATTATTAATTTTCTTCCTGTTAAACAAGTTCCTTCAGCATTTCCTATTATTTCAAATGCAGAACCTGGATCACAGTCTATAGCTAGTAATGGTATTAATAATACATCTATTAAATCTATTACAGCTTGAACAGCCTCAGCAAGAGTTAAATAAAGTAGTCCTAAGACTCCATCTATCGCTGCTGATATTAATGCTGCTACAGTTGGAGAAACTTGTTGTAATATAGAATTTATTACACCTACTACAGAATTAATTAAAGTAACTAAAGCTCTTAAAGCTATTATAAGATTGTTTAAAGCATTACATACTAAATTAGCTGGTGGATTTTCAAGTGACATCACATCAACTAATGCTTGTGCCGCATCAGTTACATCATCTAAAGCATCACCTATATCAGTAACTAATGCAGTTAATTCATCTGCTAGCGCTGTTAATGGTGGAATTTGTGCTAGTAGAACTACTATAACAGCATTTAACACATCTATAATAACTTGTACAGCAGCATCTATAGCTGTTACTGCTCCATCTACAATAAGATCTACAATAGCTTGTATTTCTGCAAGTACAGCTGTAGTAAGATAACATAAAGGATAACTCTTGAAAGCAAAAGGTGTTTCTATAAGTTTAGTACAATTCACCATAAGTGATGCATAAACTTGGTCTATATTCTCAATTTCTGGTTTTACTTTTGGTATACATAAAATTTCAGGAATAGAGATTTCTGTCCAATTTAACTCCGATCTTGTTTCACCATCAAAATTTAACTTAGATACATCACATACCCCTACAGTTCTTATATTAAAATCACAACCACATTTTGTTTGGTTGTTACAGTTACAATTACAAGTCACGTCTTATTCCTCCTAATTATTAGCATATTTTTGATGCTTTAATAAATATTGTTGTATTTTTGAAAATACTTCGCTCAGATAGTCTGCATACATATATATCTTCGATATATGGTGTTATTCTGTATTTTTGAGTTAAAGGTGTATCTGGTTCTATTATTATAAATGCAGAAAAAGGGATTGAAAAATGAGCTGAGTGAACAGTTTGCTCATCTACTGCTGCTGTATATATTACCTTTTGAGTTAATAAACCTTCTATTACTAATTTTCTGCCTGTTAAGTTAGTGCATTCATTGTTGCCTATATCATCTCCTGCTACAGGATTCCCATTTGCATCTTCATATCCTATAACCATAGGTGTTTTTACCACTCTTTGTGATAGTATTTCTATACATGAACGAACTTCCATAATTCCTTCCATATCAGGTTTTAATTCTGGAACATCTACTATTTCTGGTAAAAAAAATTCTGTCCACATATTTGTTGCAACAGGACTTGTTAAAACTGTAGACATTTTGTCAGATGGATAAACCCCCATTGTATTTACGTATTCATTGTTAATACAACATTTATTATAAAAATCATATATTGTACATCCTGTGTAATCACGATTTAACATTATTTCCACTCCTTAATAATTTTTTTATACTGAAAGATTTGGTACCGCATATAATAATAATGTTACTTGTTTTAAAATATGTCTTAAGTCTATCATCTTGACAGCTACATCTTCAATGCAAGCATTTACTTGAAAATCTATATTTAATGAATCAATATCCTCATCATTAGCATCTGTAAAAGTTGGCGGAACTACTATATACGCTGAAAATGGAACATAAAATTCTGCCCCATGAACTGGTTGAGATGGCAAATCTGCTGTATAAACAACCTTTTGGCATAGTTGTCCCTCTATTATAAGCTTTCTACCAGTAGAAATCTTTCCCTCCAAATTAGGTATAAAATTTCCATCTACATCTACTGGTGATACTGGAACTTCTATAACTTCCTTTCTAAATATATCTACAGATATTGTTATAGAATTAATTTCTTCCATATCAGGTTTTGCCTCTGGAATAGTAAGATACTCAGGAATATTCATCTGAATCCAGTATGGATTTTCACTTATAACATTTGTTACATCAGATGGATTGCAAAGACCTGATATATCTAATAAACTACAATTTTCACATGTTAAATTACAACTCATGATATAATATTCTCCTTTTTTGATTTATTAAGAGACTTTCTATCTCTTAATACCATTTTATTTACTTTTCAAAAATCAGTTCCTTATTTTGTAAATTTCATGATTATTTTTTTATTTTCAATGTTTTTATGTTGAATCCTAATCTTTTTTGAAAATAATTATGTCATAAAATGATTATTTTCATATAATTTATTAAATAAATATTTTTGATAGGAGTTTATGAATATGAGCAGCAAAAATTCAATTTTAAGTCCTTGCGATGTTAATAAATGCTTAACTATGCATTGTTGTTGTAATGATTCTTCAGGTACATGTTTAATAGTACCTGTATATATTCATAATATTTGTAAAAATGAGCACATGCTCGTTATTGTAGAAGTTTATAAAAACAAACAACTATATGCTAGACAAATAAAAGAAATTTTTACTGGTTGTTGTAGCAAATGCTGTGGCTGTAACGAAATGATTAGCAGAATGTATGTAGGTGATTTCGAGTTTTATTTTACAGATATTTGTGAACCAAGTTGTATCTGTGTAGAAGTTAAAACACAGTATATATATAAATATAATATAAATACTAGGTTTCAAGATGATATATAGTATTTAGTTATAAAAAAGGGGGAGCTATAATTGTTTTCAAAAAATTGTATGGAAAATATATCTATAACAGGAATTACACCTTTAGAATATTATCCATGTTGTAAAGATATTGTACAAACGAAACAAAATATGCAAAACGTAGACATTTGCATTCCATGTCAAAAACCTGATATGGAATCAATTGAAGAATTAAAGGTAAGTGTATGTGCTGAGAAATGCAAAGTAATAGATACAATAATAGGACCAAAAATAATATTAAATGGAGTAATTAAGATAAAGGTTATATATACAGCTGATAATTGTGAACAATCTCTTCATTCTGCACATTGGGATATTCCATTTTGTGATTTTATTTTGTTAGAAGATACGTGCCTTTATAATGATCAAAATGAACTAGACTTATTTGTAGGTTTAGAAGATGTATGTATTAATGATAACGATTCAAGACATATAAGTTTATCAATATTGTATATTATTTGTATAGTATTTAATAAACTTCAAAATAATTATAATTACAAGAAGCAATGTAGTAAAGACAATTCCATTAAAAACAGACCTTCTTCTGAAACCAAAAATATTACTACTACAAAAGGAAATATAAATACCTATTATTATCCTGTGGAATATTATTAAAATTTTTTTAATAAATTTTTCCCCACAAAATTTGACAAAAAATTATTTTTTTCTTATATAAACGATAAATCTGTAACCTTATCATATTTTTTTAATATATTATAAATATAGGTTAAAGAAGCCTATATACTATAAATATTTAAGGAGTAGATGTTATGAGTAATAATGGTTGGCTTGCATCAAAACCATGCCAAAAACACGAACCATGTCCAGGCCCTGGTCCAAAACCTGAACCAGGTCCAAAAAAAGGATGCTGTTGTAATGAAGATATGAGAAGAGCTTTAGAGTTATTATTTGATCCAACAGTAAGACCTGCTATACTAAGTGATCAATTTGCATTTATTGGCAAGAAATTTTTAGTAGGTACTTCCTTAGAGCTAGTACCTCCAAATGGTGATTTATCTACAATAGGAAATGATAATACTGGTGCTCCAAGCGCTACATTAAATTCTATTGATCCTTGTAAATCTGATTTTATAAATATAACTGCACCAGGATACTACTATCCAATACCAACTGTGGCTATAAATCCTCCTTTCCCAGCAGCTGAATTTTTTATACCTAATCCAGTTTCAAAAGTATCTCTTTGTAATTTAGATGCTATAATCTTTAACTATAATGTAGAAGCTGTAGAAGATTTTAAAGAAAGTTTAAAAGCATTACTTGATAAGAAATATTCATGTCATTGCTTTAGAGATGATGAGTGCTGTTGTGGCAATGGTATATATAGAGATATATACAAACCTTATTCTTTTACTGAAAACTATGTTAATATTAGTGCAGGTTGGTTAGCTTTATATCAAGCTGAGGTTTTAGGTAGAGTTGGAAACATATTAGTTCTTGCTAATAGCGCTGAAGATAGATATAGAATTTACTTTATATGTTTAGAATCTGTCGGTTTCTATGGAACAGAACCTTTAGAATAGGTTAATAATTTATAAATTATTATTTAAATTAATAAATAAGCGGGTGTGCATTAATACTGCACACCCTCTTTATATTATTGTACTTATTTTAGATGTAGAATAAATGGTAATTGCCGAATCATAATTATTTACTACCATAACTCCAGCTCCAACTAATTTTATACTTCCATTTATATCTTCTTCAAATGGAAGTACCATATTTTGATTCATAATTTCAATATTACTATCTAAACAATCTACTGATTTATTTAGTTTTACATCATCAGTAATATAATTTTTACTCTCTTCTAATTTAATTGATTTAACCACATCTGTTTTATATATTTTATCTATTTTAGATACTAAATCATAGTCAATATTTTGTATTCCTTTTATTGACTCTAATCCTTTTTTAGTAACAACAGAAACTGTTTCATCTTTATTCAAAACATTATTTATATTCTTATTAGATTTAGTTATAATATCCTTAATTGAAACTTCATTATTTTTATCATACTCTAATACATTATTTTTATATTCAATATCTAATGAGTTAATAAATTTATTCTTAGAACAATTTATGTCTTTTATTATATGATTTGCTATATTTTTATCTTCATCAATATTAACTAATATATTTTTAACATCATTTGGTACTACAGTGATGGTTTCCATGGAAACTTTTAATGGTTCAAATGTACCATCATCAAGTACAACACCTATATAGTTTTCTCCTGTTGGGTCAAAAGTAAGATATCTATCTTTTACTTCTTCTTTATTTATATTTTTATTGCTTGGTTCAATAAATAATATATCTATGGTTTTAGGCTTAATTAAATGTATATTCTTATTTATATTACAAATTAAATTTTCTTCATAAATAGGTTTTACTTCTATTATAGCTTCTGATTTATTATCCTTTACATCTTTAACAACTTCAGTTGTTGACTGATTTGTAACTACATTTCGATCATCTATATGTATATCTGTAAGTACATCTATTGTTTCAATTTCTACTGGTTTTGCTACTTCAACTTCATTAGAATTATTAGTCAAAACAAACTTTTCATCTATATCAATATTATTTATTACTTTTTCTTTCTTTTCTTTAATTGAAGTAATTACATTAGATCCCTCTATATTTACACCCATAGTAGTCACTATAGTCTCTCGTTTTATTCCATCAAAAGAAATAGTTTTTATATTATCCTTATTTTCTTGTATATACCTTTCTATATTTCTATCTTTAGATAAAATATTATTACCTCTGTAGTTCTTATACTCTTGATTTATATCATTCATAATAATATTTTCTATTTCTGCAATAAGTGTGTCTCTTACTTGGTTACTAATATTAGTATTTAGTATTTTTAATTTCACAATATCATCTAAACATAATGCTAGTTTATCAATCATTATAAGATTTCTACTAATTTTAATTTGATAAGTAGTATTATTATTTATTTTTATTATATTTTTAATACTATTTGTAGTCGTTATTTCTACATCTATAAAAAATTCATTATCGGCTGATAATATATCTACTAAATCTTTTATAAGGGTAAATATTTTAGCAAACACTTTATTATCATTTTTTTTCCCCAATTAAATTCACTCCTTTATTAAAATACAAATCTCCTCATTATACATATGTACAATGAGGAGATTTTATTACTTAGATAGATGGCTAAATTTTTAATAATTAGCCTTTTAGATAGTTTTATTTTCGACAGTTGCAGTTTGAATCAATTCTTCCATCAGTGCAAGTAATAGTGGATGGGTTTGTATTTGTATAAACTATAAGCTCTTCTTTTATTGTTGCATATATTCTTTTACCTATTATTAAAGTAGAAAAAGCATCTGCAAGGAACTTATTTGGTACTGATTCTTTATATAACTGTGTAGCTCTTATACAGTCTACTGAGAAACATGCATCAAAAACTTCTTCAAAATATATTCTATTTTTTCCTGTTGGTAAGCATATTGTTCCAAAGAAATCCGCTAGGTTAAATCCAAATTCAGAACTTAAAGAACCACTATATTCTTGTGTTTCAGCTCTAAATTTTTCACATCCAATTTTACCTTTTACTATAAGTTTTGCTTTACAAATGCAAAAATCTAGACAGTCTTCACCAATTATAGTTTTTCTTCCTTCTTCGCAGCAATCGATATCCATTATCTTGCTTCCCTTATAAATATTGTATAATTTTCTTTTTTTAGTTTCTCCCTCGTATTCAAATTCACATTTACAGCTTTCTGATTCATTAGATGATTGAAAATAAACCTCACCATTTAAACTATCTATTCTTACTTCTATTTCTTCATTTGGTAATCCTATACATCTATACTTAACTATAACTGAATCAATACATATTTCATCGCCTTGTTTATATTCTCCATTTGAAGTTATTGTAAATTCAATATCTTTCAAATATTTTCTTTGCTTGTCTTCTAGGTATACACAGTCGTATATTCTTTCAGCTAATACTGGTATTCCCTTTGCTGTACTTGTATCCAATGGAGCTGGTATCTCTTTTGGATAACAGCATTCCTCTTGACATCTATTAGGTTTTTCAACTGGCTTTGGTTTTTCACATCCACAACAATCTTGTCTTTCATTGTCTTTTACTTCACTCATGTCATATATCCTCTCCTGATTAATTTTTTAGAAAAGATAAGTTTCTCTTCTTATTTAAATATATGAAATTAATAAGTACATGTTACTATTAGAGGAATATATTTATAAATTTCGATAATATATGTATATAATTGATTATTTTAATATAAATATTAATATAAATATTTTTTAAGGAGGGGTATTATGCCGTTTATAGATAAAACCTCTATACTAATTGAAAACTCAGCAAATCAATATCTAAATTTATTTGAACTTGAAGATAATATTATCTGTACTAGTATAGATTCTCATCTTAATAATATTGATTCCAATATTATTATAGATGGAAAATACTCATTTATTGATATTTGGCTAGATATAGATAAAAATGAAAATATCTATGGAATATTAAATAATAAAAAAGGAAGACTTGAAAATTTAAATATTTCTAATAATAGAATAAAAAGAAATACAATTATAAAGTATGACTATAAAAATTTTTTAATTAAATTTACCTATATAAAATATTTCAAAAATGAGAATCATATAATTTACTATTCAATAAACAAAAATAATCCTTATTATACCTATTTGATTCATATATATAAATCAAACAATATAGTAAAAAAAACTAGAATTGATTTTATTAAATATAATATACTATCAAACTTTGTAATTACTTACAATGATAATATCCCAACCATATTCTACTTTAAACTTGTAGGATCTACTGAAGAACTATTTGTGTCTACATTTGATATTAGCCTTTATACTTGGTCAACTCCGATTCAAATTACTAACTCAAAAAAAGATAAAATTTATTTATCTTCAATAAAAGACAATAGGGGTAATTATCATATAGTTTTCGCTGAAAACAACAGCAACAAATATTTTTGTAAATATATAGGTGGAAATATTGTAAATAATAGTTTTTCTATCTCAACAGAACAATATATCACAAAGCATTCTATGTGCGTATTTCCAAATTTAATATCTAGTTATTCAAAAATTTATATACAATGGGTAGAATATTTTGATTTATATACTAGCGAATCATCTAATTATGGAAAATCATGGTCAAAACCTAAATTGAACTCTTCCGTATCAGATTTAAATTTTCAAAGATATGAATTTAGATCTAATAATCATACTTATAACACTACTACGATATTTGCTTTAAAAGATCATAGTATCATATTATAAAATATATATTAAATGGAGGCTAATTTATGATATGCAAAAATTGTGGATTTGATTATAATGAAGAAAATAAATTTTGTCCTAAGTGTGGTATAGGCTTATCTGACGAAAATAATATAAACTCTGATGTCGTAATCGAAGTAGATAATATTGGAAATAGAGAATATTATAGAAATAGTAAAACAAGAAATAATATTTACGATGAATTTGCCAGTCTAAAGCCTTATTATCAAATAGAATTTACTAAAATAAAAGACAGTGGTGAAACTTATAAAGGTAAATTTAATTTCTTTCCTTTTTTATTTTCTTGGATTTGGATGTTAACAAAAAAAATGTATGTTGGAGCTGTAGTATATATTATTGTAGTGGGAGCATTAACTAATTATGTTCATGGTGTTTTTTCTTTATTATTTGCAATATTAATGGGAATTAGGGCTAACTATATGTATTATAATTACTACACTAAGGGTACATATAAACTTTGGTGATTTATTTAAAGCAGTATATGTAAAATTTACATATACTGTTTTTTTTAAGTTAATGACTTTATTATATTTTGAATTACCATGTTAATTTCTTTTTCATCATCCCACTGCAAATCAGGAAATAAAACAAATCTAGGTATTAAAAATCCCAAAATATTAGTTATAGTAATCCTGAAAAAAGTAATCTCATCCACATCTATAATTTCATTTTTATCCTTCAGTCTCTTAGTTAATTTTGTAAATACAGGATATGCATCAACTAAAAAGATTTCTTTTATTTCTTCCTTTATATAATCTTGTGATATGATTTCCTGAATAATAATCCTAAACAATGGTGTTTCATCTTTAGCAAATTCATATCTATCTTTTACTATAACCTCAATAAAACTTTCTAGTGTACTGTAATCTTTATCTAATACACTAGATATAAATTCTTTTATAATTTTAGGTTTTACAAATCTCATAAATGATGGAATAAATATGGCATCTAACAAATCTTTCTTTGTTTTATATTGCCTAAAAATTGTTCCTTCAGCTACTCCAGCTCTTTTTGCAATTTCAGATGTTGATACTTTTTCATATCCCTTTTCACTAATAAGCTCTACTGCAGCTACCAAAATATTTTCCTGTTTTTTTGTAAGTTTATTTTCTTTACTACCTTCTTCGATAATATAGTTAATCCATTTACTCATTTTATCACCTTACCAAATTCTATGTTTTTTTAATATTATTATATTTAGTACTGCAAATACCACTGTAAATCCTATAAGCACTAATAAATCAGTACTTATTTGTTGTAAATTATAGCCACAAATCATAACTCCTCTTAAAGCATTGCTAGCGTAGGTTAATGGCATACATTTTGATAAAATTTGTAAGGGCTCTGCCATATTTCTTATGGAGAATAATCCACAGAAAAACACTTGAGGAACTATAACAATAGGGATAAATTGCATAACTTGAAGTTCGTTATGTGCATAAGATGATACAAACATTCCAAAACTTAGAGCACAAAGGGCTATTACGGTACTTATTAACAAAATAAGGCCTATACTTCCACCATTATATATTTTTAATATACCAATGGAAAAAGCAGATATTATTGCAGATTGAACTATGGTAAATATACCAAAACCAATTAAATATCCAAATACTATCTCGTATCTTTTAATTGGAGTTGCTAAAAGTCTTTCTAATGTTCCTGTTGTACGCTCTCTTAAGAAACTTACGCCTGAAATTAAAAATACAAAGAAAAATATAAATAGTCCTATTAAAAGTGGTCCAATATAATCTATTGTACTCATATCACTATCACCAAAATAATTATATGTTTCAACTTCTGTTGAATTTATATCTATAGAATCAATTTTATTAGCAAAATCCTTATTTATAATACTAATCATAGGATTGCTTGATAAATCTTCAAGTATTTTTTTATTGTCTTCACCTTTTTTAGTCATATAGTCTTTTACTGCTTCTTGAACATTTTTATTTAACTGATTAATTACGGAATTATCAGCACCATTTAATAAAATATTAAGTTCTTTTTCATCTCCATAAATATATGCATCTAACCCTTTATCTTCAAATTTATCTTCTGCTTCTTTTTTACTCATTATACTTATGTCATTATCTTCATCCATTGATGATAATATATTTTTCACATTAGAATTTTCCACACCTATGTTTAATTTAGCATCTTCATCAGTAAATACAAAACTCATTAACGTTAAAACTAGCATAGGAGCAATAATTAATAATGCTAAAGTTCTTTTATCTCGTAAAAATTGTCTAATTATTCTACAAACCATAGCACTAATCCTCATATACATCACCCCCTAATTTTAAAAATACTTCTTCTAAAGTATTACATTCATTTTCCTTTATTATATTCTCAGGTTTACCTACACAAATGCATCTTCCATTTCTAAGTAACGCCAGTCTATCACAATAAGATGCCTCATCCATAACGTGAGTAGTAATAAGAATAGTTACTCCATTTTCTTTTAACCTATATAATTCCTGCCAAATTTGTTTTCTAAGTAAAGGATCCATTCCTACTGTAGGCTCATCTAAGATCAATATTTGTGGATTATGAATTAATGATATGGCAAGAGATAACCTTCTTTTCATACCTCCAGAAAAATTACTTACTATTTTTTTTGCATCTGCATTTAAGTTTACTATCCCCAAACATTTTTCAATTCTATTTTTTCTTTCCTTTTTAGGTACCTTATATAATCTACAATAAAATTTCATATTTTCTTCTGCACTTAAGTCTGTATAAAGAGCATCTGCTTGAGCTGTGTATCCTATGCTTTCTATAGTTTCAAGGTTAGGTACTTTTTTATTAAAAATAAGTATATCTCCTTTATCATTTTTTTCCATACCCATAATAAGTCTTATTAAAGTTGTTTTTCCTGCTCCTGAAGGTCCTAGCAAACAAAATATTTCTCCTTTTTCAACATCAAAAGATACATCTTTCAGCACCTTTTGCTTTTTATATGATTTATTAATATTTTTTATTTTTATACAATAATTATCTTCCATATCCACCCTCCTAAAATGAGTGATTACTCACTTTATATAAAGATAACATAATTTATATTCTATAGCAAGAAAAAAGTCTATCTTTAATAGTTAAAAGATAGACCTTTGTATAATTTGATTTTATTCACAAATAAACGTGTCACAAGATGCTTTATTTGCATCTATGCTTACATTGTCTGCAGTACAATTTTTATTTTCATTATATGCACATTTACAAGCTTCGCAGCTTATGTTGTAAGTATTTGTTTTTGCAGAGTTCACACTATTTGTAAAAGAATTAGAGTTTCTATCTACATATGAAGAACAAGTAGTTCCATCAGTTGTAACAGCTTCTGTTCCTCTAATATTTATAGCTCCTGCGCTACACTCCATTCGTTGGTTAAAAGCACAATTTGTAGCATTACATTTTAAGTTTGTATTTTGCATTTTTTTCCTCCTTAAATATATATTCCTTATTATTACCAATATAAAGAAAAATATTTAAGACACTAAAAAAGACTCAAAAAGGCTGTATAATACCTTATTGAGTCTTTTATTTACTTATTATTTTGAGTAAAATTCTACTATTAGTATTTCATTTATTTCTATTGGTACCTCATTTCTTTCAGGCATTTTAATAAGTGTACCTGCAAAGTTTTCTTCATCTTTTGCTAAATAAGGATATACTACTAGTGATCTTTCTTGGAAGTTAGTTTTAAACATTTCATTGTTTCTAGATTTTTCTCTTAGAGAAACAGTATCCCCCACACTTACTGCACATGAAGGTATGTCTACTTTTTTCCCATTAACTAATATATGTCCATGAACAACCATTTGACGAGCTTGTCTTATAGAGTTTGCAAGACCTAATCTATAAACCACATTGTCTAATCTACATTCTAACATTTGAATTAATGCTGTACCTGTAGATTCCTTAGATTTTTCTGCTTTTTTGTAGTAATTTCTAAATTGTTTTTCTAATACTCCATAATAAGCTCTAAGCCTTTGCTTTTCTAATAACTGTAGTCCATAAGCTGAAAGCTTTTTATCAGCTCTACAAGTTCCTTTCACTGCTCTGTCCATTGCTTTAGGATGTCCACATACATTTAGTCCTAACCTTCTACATTGTTTAAATCTTGGTCCCATCATTTTTGCCATTGCTTTAATCTCCTTAAAAATTATTATTTGCCGCGATAATTTTTAAAGCCAAGATAATTATATCATTCAACAAAATAATTGTAAATGATTTTCATTAACATTTATCTCGTTATTTTATATCATTTATATACTTCTCTTATTAAATAGATTTCTACATAGAAAAAGAATCTGGGTGCAGACTCCCAGATTCTTTTTTACAATTAAGAGTAATTTTAAAAGTTAAAAAATCAATAGCAAAATATTTCACATAATATTAAGGTGTTTTTATGGCTTTTATTATAAATTTTTATTTTTCACTAAAAATCTTTTGTTTTTCAACTTTGATTATATTTTACCATAATGATATTGTTTTGTAAATGATAATTATTATCATTCATTTATTTTTTATTTTAAAATTTTATTTATTGTTTTTCAAGTTATTCTTCAATATAATTAAAGTACACTTTAACAAAGTTAAAATACATCTTCACTATAAGGAGGATTAGTTATGGATAATATTCCAAAATGGTTAGAAAATTTAGACGATGAAGATATAAATTTCATTAAAAAATTTATTTTATCCTCAGGATCTCTTAAGGAAATTGCAGGGATTTATAATGTTACTTATCCTACAATTAGCTCTAAAGGATAAATTAGATTTTTATACTGCAAAGCTTTTAATCAATGAATATAAAAAAATAAAGGATGTGAAAAAATAATATGAGCATGTCACCAGTTTTATTAATATCAAATAGCATTGTATTTTTAGCAATATTAATTGGCATAGCTGTTTTACAAATATTTTTATCAAGTAAGGACAATAAAAAATTAGGGTTTGTATTACCATGTATAAATTTTGTAGTTTCAATTTTAGTAGGATTAATTTACCTTTTAAATGCAACTTTACTTGATGTTTCTATATTTATTGGGATTATGATTGTTTTTATAGCTTATAATGTTCCTACAATCATTCTTATGGCAATTTACTATGCTTGCCGTAGTAAGTATAATAAAAAACATGATATAAATAAAATGAATATTCAAGATTTAGATTAATGCTAAATAAAAATAGGCGCCATAATTTCAAACTACGGCGTCTATTTACTATACTTATTTAAAAATATAATATTCCTTTAGAAATTTTAAACTTATAAAAATTTTTCTGCTACTCTATTCCAAAATTCATATCCTTTTAATCTTAATAATTTTAATTTATAATTAGATTTATATATTTTCACTTCTTCAATTTGACTAAACTTATACTGCTTACCATCTATTACAATAAGAATAGAATTCTCAAAATCATATTCTGGGCTTATGGATATAACTGATGTTGTTGGTAGTATAATACTTGACGTAAATGATCTATAAGCGTTTGTGTTCATTGGTGCAATAGGTGTTAGCTGAATTAAATCAAGTTTAGGATCAACTATACTTCCACCAGCTGAATAATTGTATGCAGTTGAGCCCATTGGTGTTGATATAAGCATACCATCTCCACTAAAATGCTCTATTTTTATTCCATCCACTTGTAAGTCTAAGTGTACTGTTCTTGATTGAATATTTTTTATTACGATTTCATTAATTGCACTTATGTTTATACACTTTTTCTTGGTAACTATACTTGCTTCTATGGCATATACTTGCTGTATAGAATATTCTTTATTTATGTATTTATTTATAAATTCATTGATTTTGTCTGGTGAAAGCTCTGCAAAAAACCCTAAATGACCAGTGTTTATAGCTATTACTGGAACTTCAGCAAAATCAAATTTATGTATTGTCTTTAAAAATGATCCATCTCCTCCTATTGATATCAACAGTTCTGTTTCTTTTTCTATTTTTTCACTTACTTTAAAACCTGCTTTAGTTAATTCTTCCACTAAAATTCCTTTAGTTTCTATTGATTTTGGTAAATCATTATAAGAAATTGTAATTACGCCTTTCATTTCATTTCCTTCCTAAATCCGACTATAATCTTATTTTATATTTATCTATTCATAAAAATCCAATTAAAATTTGTTTATAATATGGTAAATAATATTATAACCTAATTTAAGTATTTTCACTAATTCTTCTTACTTATAAAATGTATTTGCTCTTTTATTATTGTAAAATTTAACATATTTTTAGTTGTAAAAGCAACTATATCATCATATAATAAAATTATAGTTGTAAAAGCAACTACATTAAAATAAATAAGGAGATGAATATGTTTGAACATAAAGCTGTAGGATTAAATATTTTTATAATTGATAAGTACTTTAAAATGTATCTAAAAAAATCACTTAAAAAACATGATTTAAATACTGCTGAAGGATTAGTTTTGCTCGTTTTTTTAAAGCATAACAATAAAATGTCACAAGATGATCTTGATGAAATTCATAGTAGTAAAGAAGGAAAAACACAAGATGAAATTATATCAGAGCTACACTATGACAAGGGTGTTATGACAAGGACTATGCAGTCACTTGAAGATAAGAAATATGTTACAAGAAAAAATAACCCAGAAGATAGTAGATCATACATTTTTGAATTAACAGAAAAAGCTATTCATTTAAGACCTGAATTATTAAAAATTTTAAGTGGATGGAATAGCATCTTGTTACAAGGAATCGACAAGGAATTAGCAGATTTAATAAAGTCTCAACTTGATAAAATGGTTGAAAATATAATTAATTCTGATAAAATTTAAAATTTACTTCAATTGAGTAACTACATAGTTGATTACTTCATGGAATTAAGTATTTGTCTTTGCTCAAAAATTAGGAGGGAAATAACTATGACTAAAACAAAAAAAGACTCAAAGTATATTTTAGTTATGATAATTTATTTAGCTGGAATATTTATGGGAGCAATTGATACTGGAATTGTTACTCCAGCTAGAACAGTAATACAAAATAATTTAGGTGTAAATGATCAAACAGGAATATGGATGATAACAATTTATACCTTAGCCTATGCAGTAAGTATACCTATTATGGGAAAGCTAGCAGACAAATATGGTAGAAAATATATTTATCTCACTAGTATTTTATTATTCGGTATTGGTTCCCTATTTTGTGGATTGTCTCAAGACCTAGGAAGTTTTAATTTATTACTTATAGCAAGAGTCGTTCAAGCTTTAGGTGGTGGTGGTATTTTACCTGTGGCTACTGCTGAGTTTGGAACTACTTTCCCTGAGGAAAAGCGCGGTCTAGCATTAGGACTTGTAGGTGGTGTCTATGGAATTGCCAATATCTTTGGAGCATCTGCTGGAAGTGCCATATTAGACATATTCGGAACTAACAATTGGCAATTTATATTCTATATCAATATACCTATTACCATTTTCATATTAGTTGCAGGATTTACCACACTAAAAAATACAAAAGTACCTGACACAAGTAAAATTGACTTTTCAGGTATATTTATATTAACAATTATGATTTTATCCCTTTTATATAGTTTGAAAAATTTAGACTTTTTTAATATATCTTCTACTATTACTAATACAGACGTATTACCTTTTTTAATAATATTTTTAGTGCTTATTCCATTATTTATTTTTATTGAAAAAAAAGCAGAAGATCCTGTAATGAACTTAAATTATTTTACCGATAAAAACATTGTTTTAACTTTATTAATTTCCATGCTAACTGGAGTTATTATTATGGGAATGATTTTCGTTCCTCAATTTTGTGAAAATACAATGAAGATTGCTACTGGTAGCGGTGGTTATTTTGTAATAATATTAGGAGTTTTTGCAGGAGTTGGAGCTCCTGTATCTGGTAAATTAATTGATAAATTTGGAGCAAAACTAATTTTAGGATTTGGTTTTCTTATTTCCATAGTAGGTTCTTTGTTCTTATCAATTGTAGCTACTTCACATCCATCAACGTTGACTGTTGTTATTAGTTTAATCCTAATTGGTGTAGGTGTTGGATTTACTATGGGAACTCCATTAAATTATATGATGTTATCTCATACTAAAGAAAGTGAATCAAACTCTGCTCTTGCAACACTTTCACTTGTTCGTTCTTTAGGTACTGCTGTAGCTCCAGCTATTATGGTAGGTTTTATTGCTCACGCTGGTTCTAATATTCAGGATGAAATAATGAAAGATTTTCCTAATACAATAACTATTCCAAAATTACCTTATGCTGATGAAATAACAAAGGGATTTAATGATTTAAAGTCAAATTCTCAAATGAAAGATAAGCTAAAAAATATGGATATGCCTGACCTTACGTCTATGGAAACAGTTAAAATTGATTTTGATGATAATAATTCTGACTATAAAGTTCCTGATGATGTAGTTGAACTGATGAAAACTTCTGACGTTACTACTATAACTAACAACTCTAAAATCATGGCAAAAACTATGTTTGATGAAATGACTCCATCAGTAATTAAAGATATACAAAATAATGTTCAAAAAGGAATTGATGGTGTAGACAAAGGTGTTGTATCAATTGAAAATTCTATTTCAAAATTAAATGATGGGTACAACAAATTAAGTACTGCTTATACGAAGGTTAATGCTGGTTATAATAAATTAAATTCCGCTTATACTCAAGTAAATTCTGCTTATATTAAAATGAACGAATCATATATTAAAGCAAATAATGCTATGAAGCTAGCAATGAAAAATCTTGATAATAAACAAGCAAATATGAATAATACAACTTATAATCCTAGCAAAAATTACGTAGAAGCTAGCACTTTAAGTACTAAAACTACGAAAAACAATAGTAATAACTCTCATGGTGATAATAAAGATATTGCAGATAATAGCTCTCATAATATGAGTCAAATGGGTGGCAATACTGCTTCAATGGCAGCTAAACTTAAGGCTATGAAAGCTCAAGTAGATACTATGAAAACAAAAGTAAATACTATGAAGTCTCAAGTTGACACTATGAAAATACAGGCTACCAACATGAAATCTCAACTTGAATCTATGAAAACTGCATTAACATCAATGAAGGAAACATTAAGTTCTATGAAATCCTTAGAAGATAAAATGATTATTTTGAATAAATCTGTACCTAATGCTTTTGATGAAGGTGAAAAATCTTATCTTAAAGAAATTGACAACAGAAGTGATCAAATTGAAAATACATTCCAAAAAAATCTTAACATAGGATTTAAAAATGTTTATTTAACAACAGGTATTGCGTCTATTATAGGGTTATTATTATTACTTTTTTATAAAAATAAACCTGTAATTAACAATAAGAAATCTAATTAACTGTTACTATTTGTTTCTTTTCCTGGTCCATATAGTTACTATTAATTTACAATCTAACTATTTTTTATCTACACCCTTATTTAAGTGTTAGAATTATATTGTTTAAAATAATAACAAATCTAATAAGTTTAGAGGGGGTACTTGAAATGAAATACAATGTATTAAAAAAATTTATGGTAACTGGATTAGCGTCTATGCTTTGTTTAGGCGGAGTATCTATGGCAGACTTGTCAAACTATAACACTAACACTGTTACAAATGTTTATGCTGCCACAATTAAAGACAATATTTACAGCGCAACTGGTACAATAAATAATAATGTATCTATGAGAAAAGGTCCTGGCACTAGCTATACTAGACTTGATACTTTGAAAAAAGGTACGAAGGTTACAATAGTAGCTAAATCTTCTAATAATTGGTACAAAATCAAAAATAATAAAGGTTATGCTTATGTTTACAGTCAATATGTAACAATAAAATCTAATAATGATAAAAAAGAAGATGTCGCTTACTCTGCAACTGGTATATCTAAAAGTGCCGTATATGTTAGAAAGAGTGCTTCCACTAATTCTGCTAAACTAGGAACTTTAAATAAAAATACTAAAGTTACAATAGTAGCTAAGTCTTCTAATAATTGGTACAAAATTAAATTCAATAATGGATACGGATATGTTTGTGGCCAATATTTAAATATTACTAATAATAGTGATAACAAAGAAGACAAATATCCTCAATCTGGTATTGTAAATCATGCTGTATATGTTAGAAAAGGTACATCTACAAACTACGCTAAATTAGGTATTTTAAAGAAAAATACTAAGGTAACTATATTATCTAAAACTACTTATGGTTGGTACAAAATCCAATACAAAAACGGAATTGGCTACGTTTATAGCCAATATATAGATGTTAATTCTACTCAAAAGTAAGATACAATAAAGTTTTCATTATAAAATAGGATTCCTACAAATTTAGGAATCCTATTTTATATGTAATATATAAATATTTAATAGCTTTATATACATATTAAATAAATACTCTTAACAGATTTTATTTAATGTAATTTATTTTACTATTATAGTTTTTAATAAAGTTGCATATCCATCCTTACTCATTTTTACTGTAATTTTCTTATTTGATTTTTGCTTAGGAATCTTAATACTATAGTAACCTTTCTCATTTACTCTACCTTTGCCTATTAATTTGCTTTTATCATAAATTCTTATATTTGAATTTTTTGAACCTCTACCAGTAATTTTTGTATGTGTATTTTTCACCTTATTTATAGTAAAGTTAGCAGTAAATACTTTCAAAACTTTTTTTCTCACATATTGTGTTACATATCTTTTTTTACTCATTTTTATCTCGACATCAGTTGTAGGTTTTTGTTTTGGAATGGTAAGTTCAAAGGTTTTGTCCTTTTTTATTGTTGATGATTTTCCTATTTGTTTTCCATTTACATAAACCTTTACTGTTGCTCCAGCAGATCCTTTTCCTTTTATTTTTGTATGGTTAGTTTTTATTGAGTTTACTTCTAATTTGCTGATAAATTTAGTTTTATTATAAATAGATTTTATTTTAGTTGAATATCCACTTTTACTAATTTTTACTGTGATTTTACTACTAGGTTTTTGCGCTGGAATACTTAAAATATATGTTCCATCTGATTTAACTTTAGAACTTGACCCAATTTGCTTATTGTTTATATATGCCCTGATATTAAATCCTACTTCACCACTTCCTTTAATTATAGTTTTAGAGGAATCTGTTATAGCACTATTTACAGTAAACTTATTTATTTGTTTCAATAATACATTTATTTTAAATGTTGCTTTAAGGTCTTCCACCTTTGCTGTGATTTCACAACTCCCTTTAGACTTGCCTGTAATGCTGCCATTCCCATCTACTGTAGCCACGTCTGGATTTGATGTGGACCACTCTATATTGTCGGATTTTATACTACTTGGGTTAAAGTTTAGTTGTTGAGTATAATTATCACCTACACATATCTCTGCTTCTTTTTGTGGAAATTCTATGGATAATAATTTCATATTTACTGTTACAGTACATCTAGCTACCATATTATTGGAACTTGTAGCTTCTATTACAGTAATTCCACTTCTTATAGGTGTTACTTTTCCATTTTTATCTACAATAGCTATGTTTTCATCTAAACTCTTCCACTTTACATTTTTATCATCTGTAGTATCATTAGGATAAAATATTGGTGTTAATGTTTCCTCATTAGGATTTTCTAATGTAATTTCCTTTTTATTTAATCCTATGCTTCTTATAGGCGCTACAACTTTAACAATGCTTTTGGCAATCTTATCTCCAACTTTTGCACTGATAATAACGTTTCCTAAAGAAATTCCTTTTACATTTCCATTATCATCTACAGTTGCTATATTTTCATCTGAGCTGGTCCATACTATATCTTTACTGTCTGTAGTGTCAATTGGATTATAAGTAATATTTAATTGCTCACTTTCTGACCTATTTACTTGTAATTTTTCTTTATCCATAAAAATATTAATTAAAGGTGATTTTACATTTACTTCACAGGAAGATAGTAAATTTCCAACTTGTGCAGTTATAACTGCTTTCCCTGATTTAAGACCTTTAATTATACCTTCTTTACTGACACTTACAATGCTTTTATCTGAACTTGTCCATACTACTTCTTTGTTATCTGTTGTATCTATTGGGCTAAAATTTAAATTTAATTGTCTTTCTTTATCTCTATTTAATGTTACATATTTATCTTCTAAATTTATGCTTGAAAGAGGAGACAACACATTAACAGTACAATATAAGGTTAAATCTCCTATTTTTGCAGTAATAATTGTACTACCTTGTGACTTTGTCATTACTTTTCCAGTGTTATCAACATCTGCTACGGACTTATTTGAAGATGACCAACTTATATTTTCTCTTATTTCATTGTTAAATTCATCTAGAGCTTTTAATTTAACTTCTTTGTTTTTGTTTATAGAAATACTACTCATGTTTAACTTTACAGAATTATTATCTTCTACCTTAACTTTACATGTAGATTTTTTATTATTAACTGTGGCAGTAATTTGTGCTGTGCCAGTACTCATAGCACTTATACTGCCAGTCTCATCAACTGTCACTACATTTTCATCTGAACTAATCCAGGATACATTTTTATTGTCAGTAGTATCAACTGGATTATAATTTAAAGTAAGTTTTTCACTAGTACCTTTTTGTAAACTTATATCTTGATAATCTAAATTTATATCTAAAAGAGGTGATAAAACTGTAAATTTACAGGATGATTGTAAGTCACCGACTTTAGCTGTAACTATTGCACTTCCTGGATTTACACCAATGACTTCACCTTTATCATTAACTTTTACAATATTTTCATCAGAACTAGTCCAAGCAACTTCCTTGCTGTCAGTGGTATCTTCTGGATTATATGTAACTTGTAACTTACTTTTTCCACCTTTATTTAAAGTTTCACTACTTTTATTTAATTTTATTTTTTCTAAAGGAGATTTAACACTAACTTTACATGTAGCTTTTACTGTGCTGGTTGATTTTGCTGTAATTACTACATCTCCAACACTTATGCCTTTAATTACTCCCTTATCATCTACCTCTGCTATAGAATTGTCTGAAGATGACCAACTTATTATATCTGTTGTATTTTTAGGAGTTAAGCTTCCTTTAATTGTTGTTTTGTCTCCTTTGTTTATATTTATTTCTTTCTTATCTAAACTTATATCAGTAGAACTTACAATTCCTTTACTTACTTTTAGCATCGCTTCATAAGGATTTATTCTTCCCCATCCATACTCATCATCTCTTCCTTCTTTTCCCAAATCAACAGCAGTAGAATATAGTATATTTTTAATTTCTTCCACATTTAAAGACGGTGATTTAGAGAGCATTAAAGCAACTACCCCACTTACAATTGGGCTTGCCATAGATGTTCCACTATTATATCCATAAGTATCCTTTGGCGTTGTACTTCTAATATTTGTACCTGGCGCTGCTATATCTTTTTGAGGACCATAGTTTGAATATGTATAATCAAATTTATCATTTTGATTTGTTGCTGTTACAGATATGCACGCTTCAAAATCTGAAGGATAATGAGGTTCAGAGGAGCATTCATTCCCAGCAGAAGAAACTGTTACTACACCTTTATCTTTTGCATTATTAATAGCATCTTCTAAAATATAATCATAATGCTCATCTATACCAATTCTCCCTAAACTCATATTAATAACTCGCGCGCCATGTTCTACGGCATAATTGTACCCTCTAATTAAATCACTTGTATAAACTATATTTTTGTAATTTACTCTTTGAAAAACATTTATTACCATTAAATCTGCTTTATTATATGCTGCACCTGCTACCCCTAAGTTATTATCGCATTGTGCAGCTATTATTCCTGAAACATGGGTACCGTGATTAGCTGTATCTTTACTCAACGGCTTAAAATCATTCATAGCATCCACTGCACTATCTATGTTATTAACTAAATCCCTATGAGTTGGATCTACTCCTGTGTCAATAACTGCAACTTTTATATTTTGAGATTTTTCATCTATTAATGACCATGCTTTATCTAAGTTAATTTGATTTATGTGATACTGACTAAGCGGATCATTTGTAGTTATTTTATTATCCTCTTCCAAATTATATATGAAATTAGGTTGAACATATTTCACACTATCATTTTTTTTGAATTTATCTATTGCTTCATCTACACTAACATCATCGTCAATTTTTACAATATAATAGTTATCTTCTTTATTTTTTTCAACTACATTGCTATCTAAATTTTCTGCAATGGAATAAGCCTTTTTTTCTTTTACAGAATCTTTAAATGCTACTAATATTTCATCTTCTTTATAAGTAGAAACTTCTTTTTTATTTCCATATGTAATACTTGGACAAAGAAAAGTTATACTTAGCAATAAACTAATTATTTTATAAAATTTTTCCCTCATTTTTCTCAACCCCAATATGTAATAATGTAATTAAGTACAAGATTATTTAATAAATAGTCTTGTACTTAATTTTTCTAATACTTTATTTAACAATTACATCCTTTGATACTGTTTTATAATCTGTCTTACTCATTTTAATAGTTATTTTAGTTCCTTTTTTCTGAGGGGAAATATATATTTTATAGTTACCCTTATTGTCAACTACCGCAGTTTTTACTATTTGCTTTCCATTTACATAAGCTTTTACCCTTGCTCCCCTCTGACAACTTCCTGTAATCTTTGTTGAACTTCTACTAACTAAATTTACTTTTAATGCTTTACTAAATAACTTCAATACTTTTTTACTTTCACAAACAGTTGTATATCCTTTTTTACTCATCTTTAAATCAATTATAGTCTTTGATTTTTGCTTAGGAATTGTAATACTAAATGTTCCGTCAGCTTTTACTTTCACTGACTTTCCTATTTGTTTTCCCTTTACATAAGCTTTTATTGTTGCTCCTGATTGACCTTTTCCACTTATTTTTTTTGATTTAATATTTATAGTATTTAAAATAAGGTTTTTTGAGAAAATATTTAATACTGTTTTACTCTTAGAAACTGTATTATAGTTTTCTTTGCTCATTTTAACTGTTACCTTTGAATATTTCTTTTGTTTTGGAATATAAATAGTATAATTTCCTTTGCTATTTACTTTTGCTGATTTTCCTATTTGTTTTCCATCTACATAAGCTTTTATCTCCGCTCCTGATTGACCTTTTCCTGTTATCTTTGTGCTAGTTGCACTTACTAAACTCATTGTAAGTTCTTTTGTAAAATTGTACACTACCTTACTTACTTTAATTTCTTTCGATTTTTCTTTGTATCCATCTTTTGTTGCAATTATTTTTATTTTTGTATTTCCCCTTTGTTTTGGAATGGATATTGTAAAATCTCCTTTTTGATTTGATTTGCATGTCTTTCCTATTTGAGTTTTTCCTACATAAGCTTTTACTGTTGCTCCCTCTATTGTCGTTCCTTTTATTGTTGTAGAAGTGGATAATACTTCTTTTACACTTAATTTGTCTATATTTTGTAATTCATCTACCTTTATTGTTTTGTAAACACTATGAGTGTTTTCCATGCTCATTTCTACTTTTATTTCAGTTAAAGGATTTTGTCTTGGTATTGAAATACTATAAGTTCCGTCTTCTTTTACAAGTACAGATTTTCCTATTTGCTTTTCATTAACATAAGCTTTAATTGTTGCCCCTACCTGTCCTCTACCACTTATTTTATCTGAAGTAGCTTTTATAGAATCTACAGTCAGTTCTGTTTCAAAAATATCTATTCCTTGAACTACTTTTATTTCAGTTGATTTATCATTATATCCATCTTTTGTTGCAACAATTTTTATTATAATTTTGGAACTTTGTTTTGATATAGGTATTTCAAAATCTCCATTTTTACTTGCTTTTACTGTTTCACCTATTTGTATATCGCCTACATAAGCTTTTATTGTTGCTCCTTCTATTGTTTTTCCTTTTATAACTTTGTCAGTTGATAACAATTCTTCTATATTTAATAATTCTATATCTTTTAGTTTTGAATTTTCTAAATCTGATTCTGCTTTTACAATTTTATCAAGGGTTTCTTCTGACACATAGGATTTTTCCTCTTCACTTAAATTTTCATAAGTATTTCTAATTAACTCTATTTTTTCTTTCTCATTTAGAGTAATTTTCTCTGGTAATTCTTTTATCAATGAATATACTTTCAAAGCATTCAACATATCGTCTTCATCTGCTAATCTTTCAAGAGAAATTGCGATTCTATAGTAGTCTAACATATTACAAGTATCTTTTTTACTTATGCCTGTTCCTCTTAATTCAGCAATTTTGTCTTGTGATGCTTTTAGGTTATTTCTTAATGTTGCTATTTGTGCATCTGTAAATAATTCATATGCTGCATCTTCATCTTTAGGTAGTTTTGCAAGAGTTGGATTTGCAAAAACTAAAGATTTTAAAACTTCATTTCTAGCTTCTGTTTTTGTTAGCCTGTCATAATTTGATATTTGATTTATCATGTCATCTGATACGCCAATTTTTTTCAATTTTTCTATAGCACTATTTATTACTTTAGTTTTATTAGTTAGTTCAGTTCTTACTGATGCTCTTGGAAGCAAGTTTTCTAACTCTTCATCATTTGGTAAATCTAATAGGCCTATACTCAACGTTTTAAATTGATTGTTCCAAGTTCTACACTCTGACATAGCTTTATATAAGCTTTCTGCTATTTCTTGTTTTTCGCCTTCTACTGTACCATTAAAATGACCATCCATTAATTCTCCAACTATTTTTACTGTATTATTAAGAGTTTTTAGTAAAGTAGCATCATAAGTCGTTTTAAAATAATCTGTTTTTTGATATTGATCAGTTTGAGCTAAGAAATATTGTTCTTTGAGAACACTTTCATCTATAGCATATTTAAATTTAATAGTATAAACTTGTTTACCAAATGTAACTTTACATTCTTTATTTTTTAAATCACCTAATGTTATTTTTTCATAATCATTTATTCCTGTGTATTTTTGTATTGCTTCACGTATTTTTTTCTTTGTTGAATTGTCAGAAGTAGAGTTAATTCCAGTATAAATACCAGACATAGATATTCCATTTATCTCTAACTTATTTAACATTATAAATGCTTTTTTGGTATCTGATTGGAATCTACTTGTTATTCCACCTGACACCATTGTCTCTCTTAGTGTTTTTGAACCATCTGCTACATTTATTATTATTTCATTTGTTGATAAGTCTATATCTTTATCACTTATAAGTATTGGTGAATTAATATTTTCACTATTAATACTATAATCCATATCAAGTAAATATCTAATTTGATCTACTACTTGATATCCTTCATTCATATCAGCAACTCTTTTATCTATAATCTTTTGTCTATCCCCATACTCTCTTTGTATTGCACTTATATCTCCATCACTAATGCCTATAGTTCTAGCTTCTAGTTCTGCTTCTATATAATTTTTTAGTAATTTTTCTGCTTCTGTTTTATTTTTAATTTTTTTAGATTCTTCATCATTTGCTGGGAGTGTTTTTAGTACGTCTCTAAGTTTTTGTATTTTCCTTTTACCATTTTCACAGTTTTTTACATCCATTGTTAACTTTGTAGTAATTTTAGTTATTTCTTCTTCTGTTGAATCATTTTTATTTGCTACAACTTTTGCTTCTTCTAAAGTTTCTAATACTGTGTTTAAAAGAGATGTTGGATAGGAAGACTTGTCCATTCCTTTTACATCTTCTATGAAGGCTTTTAAAGTTTCTAATGTATATGTTTTGGCTGGTACTAAATTATTCTTTGCATCTATTATATTTTTGTATATCTCGTCAATTTTTTCTTGTGTAGAATCTTCATTATTAACTACTTTCTTTCCTACCTCTATGGCCTCACTTAGTTTTTTAAATGAGCTAGATGTATAGTAATCTTTATCTAAGTTTTCAAAAGATTTAATTTCTCTAGTTATCATTTCTTTTTTTGCATTATCTGCTGTAAATTTTATTGTATATGTTTTTCCCTTATAAGTTGTGGTAAAAGAAGTTCCTACTAAATCATATAAATATGTACTACTTATAGGGTTTGTTATTTCTTTGCATCCACATACATAAGTCTTTTCTGATAATTTAGTAAAAGCATAAAGTAAGTTTCTCTTTCCTACTACGCTTGTAATTCCTATTCCCGGGTCACTGCCACTTGGCTCTGGTGTTATTGTAATTCCAGCTATGTTAAATTTATCTGCCTGCATAGGTGCAGGTGAACCATAGTTTAATATATATTCAACAAGATGATGCCCATCAAATATTTCTCCCATTCTTTCATTTTTTAGAACTTTCATGTTGATAGTATTATTATCTTCTAAGGTAACATCTGCATAATTTCCCGAATTATCTTCTTCTCTAATAAAACCGAATATATAATCATACTCTAAAAGAATTCTATCCACTTTACCTAATGCGAAGCCGATACCTGCGTAATTTGCGTACCCTTCTATGGTTTCATTTTTAACTCCTGCAAATTGTAATTTTTTAATTAGCTCCTTTGCCTTTGATACATTTTTTAATAATTCATCTTTATCCGTAAAATTTTCATCATCAAAACTTTTAGGTAAATGTAATAATAAAAATTTCTGTAGTTCTGACTCTAATTTACCTACATCATCAGTTTTTTCCTTGCCTTGGTCTGATTTTTCTAGATTTTTACTACCCATCACACTTTCTTCTCTTTTTATTGTTGATTTACTATCAACTTGTTGAGCACTAGATTTTACTGTTTGTATGTTTGTTGCAACTAACACTACTGCTAGTAATTTAGCCAAAAACTTTGGCATTTTCATATTCATCCCCCCTACAATTTTATAATCAAAAAAAGGCCCACTTTTAAGTGAGCCTTCTGACTATACATTTTTAATCTTCCTGATTAAAACTATTCCTATTTTAATTTTCTATAATTTATCATTCTACAAAAAGGTTAATTTTCAAACTAATTTAATTAAAGTGTAACATAATGACTTTTTTTCCGCATTATAAATATATAAATTATTATACCAAATCAATATTTTTTGTAGCAATAAGATCTACTCCCAAGTTTAAAATGTTAGATTTTATCACATCACCTATTTTTACAGGTGCATCAACTTTAGTATTTTTTACTTCATTCATCACATCAAATATTTTGTTTTTTGGTATGCTGTTACTTAGTCTAACACTTACAATTTCCAAATCTCCATTTATTACTTTAACAGAAGTGGCTATATTTCTTTGAGGATTAGTTAATTCTTGATTTACATATTCTTTCCCCTTTTTACAAGTAGCTCCTTCAATTTTTATTATTTTATCATTGTCTAAGTCTACCTCTATTTCACAACCATTTGGGCAAACTATACAAGTAAATATCTTTCTCATTTTACTACCACCTTTAAATCTGATTTAGATTTTATATTCTCCCTCTTAATTTTAATTTGAATCATTTCTGCTGGAATAGCTTTTTTCATTTTTATAGTTCTTACAATATTATCGTCTTGCAATATTTCTATTACAGCATTTTTAATCGGTTTTCTAACTCTCATAGATAATACAAAATCATTCTCTCCACTAATTTTTTGAGGTATTGTATGACCTATATTATTATCTTTTATTACATTTATTTCACACTTTGGAAGCTTGTTATTATTGATATAATTTGTTACAGATGTAGCTAGTCTTTCACCTTCCAAAGAGACAAAGTCAACTAAATCATGAACATGAAGAACATTTCCTGCTACAAAAATCCCATCTACACTTGTTTCATAATTTTCATTTACAATAGGTCCCTTTGTATTATTATCTAACTCAACTCCAGCTTTTAAAGATAATTCATTTTCTGGAATTAAGCCCACAGATAAAATTAAAGTATCACAGTCATAATTTTTTTGTGTACCTTCAATTATTTGCATATTCTCATCTACTTCACTTACGCTTATGCCTTCGATTCTTGATTTACCTTTAATCTTAGTAACAGTATGGCTTAAATACAGAGGAATATTGTAATCATCTAAACATTGAGAAATATTTCTAGGAAGTCCACTTGCATAAGGAAGTATCTCAAATACAGCTTCCACCTTTGCCCCCTCTAAAGTCATACGTCTTGCCATTATTAAACCTATATCGCCAGATCCTAAAATAATAACTTTTTTGCCTACCATAGTATTTTGTAAATTTATATAAGATTGAGCCACTCCTGCAGTATATACTCCCGCCGGTCTACTACCAGGTATACTTATGGCACCCCTAGTCCTTTCTCTGCATCCCATTGTCAAAATAACAGCTTTAGCCTCATACTCTAATAGTCCATTCTTATTTACAGCAATTACTTTTTTATCATGAGTTAGATCTATAACAGTAGTATCCACAATACACTCAATATTTTTTTGTCTTGCTTCATCAATAAACCTTTGTGCATATTCTGGCCCACTTAAAGTTTCTTTAAATCTAGTTAATCCAAAGCCATCATGAATACATTGTCGAAGGATTCCTCCTAATTTTTTCTCTCTTTCAATTATTACTATATCGTCTATTCCACATTCTTTTAGTTTTACTGCTGCTGCCAGGCCTGCTGGTCCTCCACCAATTATTATCACATCTTTTTTTATAGTCATTATACTCTCACCTTCCCAACAAACATATTTGAATCTTTTCTACAGTAGAGTATTTCTTCTTCCTTTTTGTTCTTTTCTTCTTTAATTAAATTTGCTATTCTTGTTTGACAATAACCTCCTTGGCATCTTCCCATCATGGCACGAGTTCTGTATTTTATTCCTGTGACAGTATCCACTCCCAAAGGATTATTAATAGCCTCTAATATTTCAGCCTTTGTTATAGTTTCGCATCTACAGACTACTTCTCCGTAATTTTCATCTTCTTCAATCAATTTTCTTTTTATTTCTAAAGGTTGATCGTTGAAACATGTAATTCCTTTTCTATATTTATTAAAATGTGGATTTTCTTTAAGAGATTCTTTTTGTGACAATAAACTCACTACATATTTTGCAATGGGAACTGCACTTGTAAGTCCAGGTGATTCTATTCCTGTTAAGTTTATTAAATTTGGTATATCCTCTCTTAATTCTATTTTAAAGTCATCATATCCACCTTGATCTTTCCCTACTAATTTAGGTCTGATTCCTGAAAAGTTTCTTATAAAATGTTCTTTTTTAATATGAGGAAAAATCCTTCCTCCATCTTCTATTAATAGATCCATAACCTCTTTTGTTACAGAATAATCATCTTTTTCGTCTATATATTCGCTACTCGGTCCAATAAATACATTCCCATCAATTGAAGGCGTTAAATGTATTCCAAGCCCTCCTGCCTTAGGGTTTGGCACTGGATATGCAGGCATATTTAAAAACTGTCCTGCCTTTTGATCTAATATAAAATATTCTCCTCTACAAGGATGTATAGTGTATTCCTTAATACCCAACATTTTACCGACTTTGTCACTATTTAACCCTGCAGAATTTATAATCCATCTAGATTTATAAGTTCCTTTATTTGTTTTAATTTCATAAATCTCTTTATCTTCACATATTTCTTTTTTTATATTCAAAACTTCATTGCCTAGGAAATAATTCACCCCATTTTCAACAGCATTTTCTGCCATGGCAATCGTATAAATAAATGGATTTAAAATACCAGTACTTGGAGAATATAGTGCAAATTCCCCTTCTATAAAAGGTGATAATTCTTTAATTCTATCTTTATTTATAATCTCTAGGCCAAAAACATTGTTTGCTTCACCTTGCTCCTTCATTTTTATTAGCTTCTCTTTATCATCATGGGTAAAACCAACTACTAGTTTTCCGCTTCTTTTAAAAGGGATATCAAGTTCATTAGCAACTTCATCAAATTTTTGATTTCCTTCTACACAAAATTTTGCCATTAAAGTGCCTGGTTTGTTATTAAATCCTGCATGTAAAACCCCAGAATTTCTTCCACTAGTTTCACAGCATACATCTAACTCTTTTTCTAATACACAGGTACTTAAATTATACTTTGAAAGCTCCCTCGCAATGGAACTTCCTACAACTCCTCCTCCAATAATTGCAATGTCATATGTATTCTTCACTTTTTTCCCCCCATTTTTAACTTATTGATATAAGTGTATCACAATTTTATTTTTAGTTTTTATAGTTTGTATAATTTTTATATATTAGAAAAGTAGTTTGTTTTAATCACATTATCAATTAAATTTATTTTCCTTGATAAAACATAATATCATTACTACAATTAACTATATATTCAGATTAATTATTTTATAATTTCAAGGTGGGACAGTATATTATGAAAAGGTTCAAAAAATTTTTATTATCAATTCTAGTTGTAATATTAATTTCAGGCATTAGTATTGGTACTTTTATTGGTAATTTACTTTTTAATGTAGTGATTAGCGCCAGTTCTCCTAAAAATGCAATTTATGCTGACTATACATATAAAAGCTCTTATGATAACGAAAACTGGTTAACAAAAAAGTCTAATTATAAAGATAAATATATAACTTCTTTTGACAACTTAAAATTGCATTCATATGTAGTTAAACAACCTAAAAAAACATCAAAATGGGCTATTGTTGTTCATGGATATGGAGAAGAGGGAAAATTTATTAGTAGAAAAGCTCTCCACTTTTACGAGATGGGCTATAATGTTCTAATACCAGATTTAAGAGGTAATGGACAAAGCCAAGGAAGTTACATAGGAATGGGTTGGGATGATAGGATGGACATAATTGATTGGACTAACAGTATAATAAAGGATGACAGTAACTCTGAAATAGTACTTTACGGTACATCTATGGGAGGTGCCACTGTTTTAATGGCTTCTGGTGAAGATTTGCCATCCAACGTTAAAGCTATAATATCTGATTGTGCTTACACATGTGTATACGATATTTTTGATTATGAAATAGCAAGCTATTCTAATTCTTCCTCTTTTCCCATAATTGATTTTACTAATATGGTAACTTTAATAAGGGCTGGTTATTCTTTAAAAGATGCCTCTGCCATTGATTCAGTAAAAAAATCAAAAACGCCTATTCTTTATCTTCATGGTGATAAGGATAAATTTGTTCCTATTTCTATGATGAATGAATTGTACAATGCCACTAGCTCTGAAAAGGAAAAAGTAAGTATAAAAGATGGTCAACACAGTAATTCAGATTTGGCTCAACCTAAATTTTATTGGTCAACTATTAATGAGTTTTTAAAAGACTATATTAAATATTAAATACATAAGCAAATAGCAAAAGTAAATTTAATAGTATTAAAAAGGAACTGTTATATTAATAATTAATACAACAGTTCCTTTTACTATTTATTTATATTTTCTCTTATACTCTTACCGCCATGTTGCATTTTTACCCCTGTCTCCATTTGTATATTCATATCTTTCACAGGAATATCATCATATCCATCTCCCATAATTGTTATAGGGTAAACAATATTTTTAATTTTAGTTCCAGGTTTAATTACTTTAGGTAGATTATATGCGTATTCACTATGTATAATCTCAGAATCCATACCATCTTCTATAAAAAATTCATATTCACACTCATTATCTTTTAATTTATCTGATGATACAATAGTAGTAAAGCCACATAAGTCACTAAAACTTCTATTTTCATCAACAAGCTTTATTGGCTTTTTCCCCTCATATCTTAAGTCAAAGTCCATAACAGTACACTGTGATTCATCATCTTCAACATACAATCCATTATCTTTTTCTATTTTATTTATAGTCATATAAACTTTTTCATTACCATGAGATTTCTCATTACATTCATATAGTAAAAATTCTTTCCCAATTTTAATTGGTTCATTAAGTTTTCTGTACCAATAGCGAATTTATCAGAAATAGTGTCTCCTAAAAATATAAATATACCAAACAATAAAATTCCTATAATAATTAAGATTCTATTATTTTTACTCATAGTGCTGTTTTTCACAAGTAAAATCAAATTAATTAGTAAATATACTGTTGTAAACAAAATTCCTATAGCATACATTGCCATGGATATAAGGCCAAGCTCTTCATTTATCAATTGCATAATTATTGAAGCAATACCAAGTATAACGTTTAGTATTCCTTGATTTTTCATCTTGTTAAAAAATCTTTTTTTATTTTCATGACCTGAAGAGTTTCTAGCCACAATACCCACTGTAAATAGGGCTATACCAATAACTAGCTGCATAACACTCATTATTAAAATAAAATTCATTTTCCCCTCCATTTATCAACCCCATTATATTTAAACTTTATAATGATATTTTTTCTAATAAATTTAAAAGTACTTCTTCTGTACCTTTTATACCATCTTCCTTACTCCTAACAAATTGTCCTTTTATATGATCATGATTTATATCTCCATGCTTAAGTACATAAGCATTATCTGTTATATCTAACATTCCCATGTCCATATTAGAATCACCTATAACAGCAAAATTTTTTATGTTTTCAATCTTGCAAATATACTCAATTGCACCTTCTTTTGTAATTCCTTTTGGTAGAAAATATATTTTTCTACCACTAATATAATGGATCCAATTTTTATTATTTAATATCCCTATATAATTATACAAGCTCATTATGTCAAATTTTTCAAAGTCAACAACTATATAAAAAAACAATTTTTCTGCTACTCTAAAATTAGTAATGCCATTCATTTTTGTATATGGATCAAATAAATCTAACATTACATCAATTGATTCAGATGATTTTTTTATTTTTTCTACTTCTTCCTGCCACCCTAACAGTGGTTTATTATTTTTTAATATACATCCTCCATTACTAGTAATTGCGTAATCAAACTTTATATTATATTTATTAAAGTTAATTCTTTCAAACTGTTCTCTTGTTCTAGTTGTTGTTGGTATAAATAAAGTATTATCATTTATTTTTTTTAAAATTTCCATTGTTTTTAAAGATACATAAGATATCTCTTTATTATCTTTTTCTTCTATACATTCATAATAATTTTCATTTAAGTCTTTTAAAAATTTACTTGAGTAAATTATACTTCTATCTAAATCTGAAAAAATAACCATTTTATACATCCTTCATGTTTTTTATTATTCCACAACAACTATATCCTTTTAAAGGAACTTCTTCTATTGGAACATTTTTTTCTTTTGCAAGAACAAATATATGATCTAAGTTTTTATCATTTATATCTTTTACTAGTATTTTATATGGAATTCTTCTAAGTAAAACCCTTGTAGTTTCACCTACTCCTGGTTTTATAAAATTTATATCCTTTATGTTATATCTTTCTTTTATTATTCTAACATCTTCATCGGCTAGTCTTGTTATTATATCTTTTTGCCAATTTTTTATTTGATTTTCTATATTTTCATGTTGATTTTTAAAACAATCACAGATTGTATCAAGATATTTTATAGATTCATCATGTTTTTTTAATTCTTTGTAGTACTTAGCTCCATGAAAATCATTTTCGCCTATTATATCTTTTCTAAGTACAGTTCTGCTTATAAGACCTGAAACAGTTGAATTTAAACATGCACTTGGAATTAGAAAATCCTCCCTAACTCCATATAATCCAGAATACCCAGCAGGGTCCGCAAGTACTGCCAAAGTAGAATCAAACGCCACATTATATTTTAATCTTAAATCTTCACAAGCTTTGTCTAGTTCTTTGCAAATAGTACCTTTTCCTGTCCATCCATCTATAAATTGGATCTTTGAATTAGGATGCACTTTTAATATATGGTCAATTGCATTCATATCAATTCCTTTATCTCTTATTATTGATATAGAATAATGAGGCAGGTTCATATTATGTTTTTCTTTTATGTATCTTTTAGCTAAAATTCCTATGGGTATTCCAGCCCTTGCTAAAGATACTAAAACTACATTCGATCCATTTTTCTTTACTATTTTTTCACTCATTACTCCTACTGCAAAAGCTAATTTCTCCTTTGTAGCTTTTAGTTTTTCATAATATAAATTCAAATATTTTTCACTTACATTATATTCAATAGGTATCATTTCCGAGTAATGAGTCCCACTTTGAATTTTCATTTCTCTTTCTTTATTACCTTCTTCTTTTATTAAATTAGAAATATCTTTTAATAAAAAAATCACATCATCTTTTGAATATGTGCCAAATTCCCCCATAGGTCTCTCCTTTTAACAGCAAACTATATTTAATTTTTCTATTGAAGTTTGTTTAAATATATTAATTATCTCTTCAAAAACTTTTTTATCTTCGTTAAACTCTACAAATAAAAAACATTCCTTATAATCTTTTTTATCTATATTATATAAGTAGTTTTTCACCTTTTTATTATAAACACTACTTAACTCAAATTTAGATTTGATTGGATAGTCATTTTTATCAATATTAATTATTGGACTTCTTGTTGTTGAATAATAATATATATTTCCCTGACAATATTTTGCAAATAACATAGGTATATACATAAATTCTTCTGTTCCTAAAAATAGTACCTCAGCATTTTTATCTTCTATGCTAAGCTTCTTAGACTCTCTTTTTACTATATCTTTTAACTTTTTTTGTTCTATTTTATTTAGCCCAAATCTGCCAGTATATTTCACATACATTTTTTCGCCAATATAATCATCCATATCAAGTTTTATATAATTTATTTGAAGTTTTTCATTTTTATCTTCAACATATTTATCATTTTTAATTTTATCATCATTTAGCTTTAAATCATTTAATTTAAATTCAAACTCACCTTTAAATAAATATACAAATTCTATAGAGCAGTTTAGATCTTTCTCCAATTTTTTTATTCTTTTTAAGTTTTCACCTTCCACCCAGTTTAATATAGAACATATTGTATATCTTTTCTTTGGATATAATTTATGTATTTTTTTAATAAGATTTATACAAGTATTTGCTGTAGTTACTTCATCGTCTACAAGTACAACTTCTTCTCCAAATTCAAAGTTTTTCATTTTATTAAAATAAAGATTATGATTAGTAGCATGAGAATGTTCCTCTAAAAAATCTAAGCTTTCAAAGTCTGCCACATTTTCCCTAGTTGTATGTAAAAATTCATAGTCATTTTCTATATAATTAAATACACTATGTCCTATGGCAGTTCCTGTCTCTGCAAAAGAAATCACAACTCCGCTAGATGGATTTCTTTTTTTATTATAAGCCTTTACTATTAATTTTCCTAAGTTGTCCATATCTTTTGCTCTGCAAGCAATATGCTTACCAAGCACTTTAGACACAAATAAAAATCTTCTTTTTTCATTATTTCTTACTCCTATTTCTAGAAAATCTTCTAGATTTAAGCCTAACACATTTTCTTTAATTTCTAAATTACAGTTAAAATTTAAGTAAGTCATTATAGTCTATCCCCTCATTTAATACTCCATATATTCTAGATAACATGATGATTTTTTTGGCCCATAATAAATGAGGATTAATTTCATTCATACGCTGCCCAGATATACTTCTACTAACACCGAATTTACTCTCTGTACTTTCTAAAATCATCTTTGCATCCATATAATCTTCATAACTTACTGTACAAAGCGCTTGTACTATTGCTACTTGATTTGGATGTATTACTGTTTTTCCAACTAATCCATGGAATTTATCTAACAATATTTCTTTAATATATTCTTCTTTAATTTTTTCATTACCTATATCATAAAATTCTGAAACACCACCGCTAATAGGTATATCTAGTTCTTCTCTAGATAAATATGTAATGATATCATTGATAAAGTTAGTACAAATAATATTTTCATATATGGAAAAGTTTTTGCTTCTTCTTATTCCAAAAATACCAAGAATATCTGTTATACCCATTCTAATATTAAGTATTCTTGATTTATGTTTAACCAAAGTATTATATAAATCTAAAAATGATTCTTCTTTACTTTCTTTATATATAAATTCTTTACTTTCAATTATAGGTAGCAAGTAAATTTTATCTAGGCTTATAGTATCTAATACTTCTATACATTTTTCTATAATAATACTATTTGCTTTTGGAACAAGAATCCCTGTTAACACTTCTTTGTTTTCATAAATAATGTTTTTTATTTTTTCTAGTTGTGTAGGGTTTTTTATTCTAATAAAAATAAGTGGTCTTTCACTATCTTTTATTTCTTTTTTTATATTGTTTAGTACTAAGGATAAATTTTGAATTGCTTCTTCCTCTCCATTTGTACCTATTGCGTCTTCTAAACATATAGCCAAGGGTCTAGAACATTTTACATTTCCCATAATATTTTTATACATCATATTATACTGAGTGGCTGGTATATATAAAAAAGCTCCTAGAGCATACTTCAATATACTTATATCTGTATTTTTATTAAATTCTTCTGGTTCTTTAAAAAATAGTCTATTTATATCTTTTTTATCTATAAAATCAAAGTATCTCAATTTTCACTCCCCCAAAAAGATAAATACAAAGAACTAACGTCCTTTGTATTTCTGTCAATTTATTTATTGTAAATTATAGATGTGTTAAGTTCTTCTAATCTCTTAGTATTATCTTTTATTGATTCTCTGTTCATAGCTTCTATTCTTAAAGTTTCTTCTATACCACTTTTAATTGTAGTATGCATTTTTTCTAAAGTTTCTATTTGTATAGAACTTGAATTTGCCATTTTAGCTATTTGTATACTTTGTGATGTTACGTTTTGAGCATTTCTTATAAGTAATTCATTTGTTTTATCATCAAGAGCTTGTAAAGATTTTGTTTGTAATTCTTGCTTCTTTAACAAAATTGCTTGAGATAAACATTGTTTAAATACTGGCAAAGTAACAACAAATGCACTATTTATTTTTCTTATTAAACCGTAGTTATTATGTTGCATTCCTCTAAGCATTGGTATAGTTTGTATAGCTATATTTTCAGCTATTCTTAAATCATAAATCCTTTGATTTAACATGTCGTATACTTTAGTAAGTTCTTGGAAGTTAACCACATCCATTTGATTTCCACTAGTTTCTGCCAAGTTTTTAAAATGAGGTAAAATTTCATTGTCCATTTCTTCTATTGCCATTTCACCAGCTACTATGTACTTTTGAAGTTCTTCATAGAAATTAAAGTTTTCATTTAACATAGCTCCCAATTGTTTGTTAGATGTTTGTATTTCTCTTTCATATTTTTCTAATTCTATTTGAATTTTTTCAACTTCTCCACCTAAAGTCTCATACTTTTGGAACATAAGCTCTATGGCATTACTAGCTTTTTTAAATATTTTTTGTAGAAATGATGGTTCTTTAGTTTCTTGGAAATCATCTAAATCAAATCTATCCATTATTTTAGCTAACTGTTCTATCATTTTTGAATTTTCTTCGTTCTTATTCATTTTAATAGTATTTAGTAGACTATTTGATATTCTAGCAATTCCTTCTGCTGCTGGACGCCCAAACTCAAGAATTGTATTTGGATTTTCTACTTCTATAAGAGATGTTAAAGCTTCCACTTCTCTAGATTGTCTAAGTTCTTGTTTTTTCTTATTTGTAAATTCTACTATATCAAAGTTTTCTTCAGTATTATTTACTTCTGTATTATTGATAACCTGTGGTGTGTTTTTATTATCCCTAGATAAATTATTAAGATTTATTCCCATTAAAATAATCCCCTTTTGCTAAATAATTTTTTAAATATACTTTTTTCCTCTTCTTCTTTTTCATCTAAATCAAATTGATAAATCATTTTATCCAGCCTGTGAATATCTATTACTTTAGAAGATATTACATTTTCAATGCAGTTATCTCCCCCTGGCGATAACATAATAATATCAAATCCTATTTTTGATAATAAAAGTAATAAAAATCCAATTTCCTTATTAAATACTACGGCTTCTTTCATATAAATAACTAACTTTGGATTAATTAAAGCATAATCAAAATTATTTATCATATGTACAAGTTTTTTATCCATATTTAAGACTGTAAATAAACCTTTTATCCTATCTTCTCGATTTAATTCATCAATAAATACATTACTTGCTATAATTTCTTCTACTTTTTCTAAAATCATAGTTTGCTGAGGTTTGCTTAATGTTGATATTGAATAACTTTTTTCTTGTAAAACAGATTTTTTATCGATTATTCCTTTTGAATCAAGTATAAAAGATAAGCTAAAAGCATCATTTGTAAACGGTTTAGCCAGTTGTTCAAATCCATTTTTTAAATCAATGAAATTGACATATTCTCTTGGCCCTTTTAATATTTTTACAAAGTTTCGATATTCATGTCTATCATTGTATACTCCATTTATTTTAGAAAAGAATACAGACACCTCTATGTAATTATTGTCAAAATTAAAACTAGGTCTTAGCTTTAAAGGTTGGTTCCAATAAATAGATATTTCCTCCATAGTTGAAGTTAATAAAACGTTTTTTATCTTTCTATCTTGCAGCTGCCACGGCTTAATAAAGCCAGATTCATTTAATAACTCATTACTTATTCTTTGTGATGCCTGCGCACCTATAGTCATTGCTTTTTTTATAGATCCTTTATTCACCTTTTCACCAAGAGCAACTCTCTCTTCAAAAGCAAGCATATCTTCCACATTTTCTTTTATAATTTCCTCTATTTTATATAGGTTTTTGTTTAAAACTACTATGTTACTTGATGAATTAGGATTTAGATATAATACATCGAAGCCAGCTAAATATAATATTGCTAAGAAGTATGCTTCATGTTTTTTTATTTCTCCATAAAAAATAATTTTTGGTGCATCATCTTTATTTATAGTTAAGGGTTCTACATAAGTTTTTATCCATGACATAACCTTAATAATAAAATTTTCCTTAACTCTTTCATTATTAAATTGCTTTTCTTCTTCTTTTAAAACCATATCAAATGATCTTTTTATATTGTTGTTTATTTTTTCATTTGAAATTATTCTAATGTCCATATGTTCTAAACTATTTCTATAGTTACTTAATTTGTTTTTAAAATAATTTATCATATCAAAATCACTAGGATTTGGCAAACTACTACTAAACAAGGCTATATCTTTCCTATTATCAATATTATATTTGGTTTTGAAGATTTCTAAATTATACAAATCTTCATCTTCTAATCCTATATATGAAATAAAATAATTCGTATATCCACTCGTAATTGTATAATTTTCTCTATCTATTTGGCTGGAGAATATTTTTTCAAAGACTTTAGAATCACCCATTTTATCCTCCTCAAATTTAATTATTATTTTTAATTATCCCCATCCTAAAAAAGAATGGGGATATTATTATTTTTAAGCATTTTCAATTGCTAGTTCTTCATTTTTCTCTGTTTTTGGGTTAAACAATCTTATTACTAATTTCACTATTTCATTAACTACTACTATTGATGCAGCTACTAATATTATTTTTATCCATATTTCAAAACTTAATGATACAGAGTTAAAGAAATCTTGGAATATTTGTACAAAGAAAATTTGTGCTATTCCTGTTACAGATATTATTTGTAGTGCAAGCTTATTCTTTGTGAAGTTTGGTATTATACTATCACTTCCAAACTCCCTACAGTTAAATGCATTAAATAAAGCCAAGAATGCAAATAATGAGAACATTACTGTTTCATTTTCTTCTGGTGTTACATTTAATATATTAAATGTAGATTGTGCAAGTAATAAACCTGTTATAAATAATGCATTTAAAATTATTGTTCTTATCATTGATTTAGATATTATATTAGCATTTCTGTTTACAGGTTTTCTATTTAAAACAAAATCTCTTACTGGCTCTAATCCAAGAGCTAATGCTGGAGGCCCATCCATTATTATGTTTACCCATAATAATTGTATAGTTGTAAATGGCATTTCTTGGCCTAACACTTGAGATATTATTGCTATTAAGAAAGCAACCACGTTTACTGTTAATTGGAATTGAACGAATCTTTGGAAGTTATCGTATATTCCTCTACCCCATTTTATACCTTTAACAATTGTTGAGAAACTATCGTCAGTTAATATAATATCTGCAGCATTTTTAGAAACTTCTGTTCCAGATATACCCATTGCTATACCAACGTCTGCTTTAGATAAAGCTGGAGCATCATTTATTCCATCTCCTGTAACTGCAACTACTTCGTTGTTATATTGTAGTGCTGATACTATTCTCATTTTGCTGTCTGGTTTACTTCTAGCAACTATAGATATTGTTTTTATTTCTTCTCTTAATTCTTCATCACTTAATGTGTCGATATAAGAAGCTTCAACAGCTCTCATATTGTTTTTTAATAATCCTAATTCTTCACCAATTGCTTTTGCTGTGATTATGTTGTCACCTGTAAGCATTTTTACAGCAACACCAGCATGATTAGCTACTTTTACTGATTCAACAACATCTGGTCTAAGTGGATCTCTTATACCTACAAATCCACTAAATACTAAGTTGTTTTCTTCTAAAGATATATCTATTGTTTCATTTTCAAGTGTTAAAGCTACTTCAGCCTCTTCAGCACCTGATGAAATTTGCTTATAAGCAAATCCTAAAGTTCTCATTGATTTAACTTGTAGTTTTTCTATTTCTTTTAATATATCTGTTTTTATTTCTTCAGTTATAGGTATTATGTTTTCACCTTTTTGAACAAAATTACATAAATCTAATAATACTTCTGGTGCCCCTTTAGTTAACAATAGATAAGAATCACCATTTGCAACTAATGAGCTCATTCTTTTTGTATCTGAAGTAAATGGTTTTTGAGATGTTACATCTGCACTACTTCTTATTTTTCTATAATCTTTGTCTTTATTATATAAAAGCAGAGCACATTCTGTTGCACTACCTAAATATTTTACTTCTCCATCACTATGCTCAATGTCAGCTGTAGAGTTTATTAAACAGTTTTCTTCAAAGAAACTATTTGTATTTCTATCATTTCCCTCTATATATCTTCCATCTACATATGCTACTTCTACAGTCATTCTATTTTGAGTTAATGTTCCTGTTTTATCTGAACATATTACTGAAACAGAACCTATAGTCTCACAAGCTTCTTTTTTAGTAACTAAGGCATTTATTTTAGCCATTTTTTGCATAGTTATCGCTAATGTCATATTTATCATAGTTGGCAAACCTTCCGGTACTGCTGCAACTATCAAGGCAACACATACTGTAAATGCCGTTTTAGCTGGTCCTATTGATTCTAAGAATGGCATAAATCCTGATATATCAACATTTAATGTATTATTCATAACCATTTTGAAAATCATAAATATAAATAGTAAACCTGCTATTCCACTAGAAACTTTGGCAATCATGGCACCAAGATTTCCAAGCTTTAATTGCAGTGGTGTTTCTTCATCTTCATCACTTAGGTTTTGAGCAATTCTACCCATTTCACTATTATCACCAATAGACGTAACTACCATAGTTCCTCTACCATAGGCAACTAGTGTACCACCAAATACCATATTTATTTGTTTAGCAGGTATAGGCTCTTGCTCTATTGTTTGACCTTTTGATTCTATTTTTTCCATTGGTATTGTAATATCTGCATTTTTAGATACGTCATCAGACTCTCCAGTTAACATATCTTCTCTAACTTTTAAGTTTACGGATTCTATTAGTCTTCCATCTGCTGGAACCATGTCTCCTGTTTCAATATAAACTATATCTCCAGGAAGTAATTCATTTTTAGAAATTTGTTGTACTTTTCCGTCTCTAAGTACTTTAACTTCTATATTTTCTGTTAGTTTTGAAAGTGCCTCTGCTGCTTTTTTAGATTTACCTTCTGTAACCATTCCTATTCCTACACCTATAGCTATGGCACATATTATACCTATAGCATCATGTGTTTCACCAACAACTGCACTTATTATTGCTGCTGCAATTAATATTACTATCATTGGTTCACTTAAAGCTTCCTTTAAGTCATCAAAAAAACTACCTTCTTCTTTTGGTGTAAACTCGTTGAAACCATATTTATTTCTTCTAGAATCAATCTCTTTTGACTCTATTCCTGTTTCTACGGTAACCGCTAGTTCTTTTAGTACTTTGTCTTGTTTTTCATTAAAAAATTTCATTTTTTATACCCCATATGCACATTCTACTCTTGCTAAATTCTCTCTTATATCTCTTAAAGATGTATCTCTAGTTCCTTCTCCTATTGCAGAGAATTTCCAAGTATCTTTATATCTATATATTGTTCCTACTATAAGAGCAGTCTTATCACTATAGTCATCTGTTAAATTATATTTTGCTATTTCTTTATTTGTCTCTCTATCTACAACTCTGATAAAGGCATTTTTTATCATACCAAAATGTTGTCTTCTACTTACGCAATCATAAATATTAACTACAAATAAAAGTTTATCAACGTTAGATGGTATTTTATTTAAGTTCACTAAAATTTGTTCATCGTCACCATCGCCATCTCCAGTTAAGTTATCACCTGTATGAACAACAGATTTACAATTACTTTTTAAGTTTCCAAAATAAATTAAGTCTTTACTGCTATTCATTTGTCCTTTTTCATTTAGCATAAATACTGATGCATCACAATCCACATCTGCTGCTCCTGCGCCAAATAAACTACTTAAGAACCCTCCTCCTTTTTGAGAAACTGGGTCCCATCCAAGCCCAACTAACAAAGAACTAAGCCCTGGATTAGATTTCTTTAAATCTATTTTTTCTCCTTTTTTCAAACTAATTGACATAAACATTTCCCCCTATTTTATACATTTAATCCATAATTTTTACATAGAGCCTCTAGGCCACCTTCAAATCCTGACCCTACTGCGCTAAATTTCCATTCACCATTGTATTTGTATAATTCACATGCTACTATGGCAGTTTCTATACTAAACTCTTCTCCAAGATCATATCTTAGTATTTCTTCTTCATTTTCAGAATTTAAAACTCTTATGTATGAATTACTTACTTGTCCAAAATTTTGTCTTCTTTCTTTAGCTTCATAAATTGTTACGGCAACAGCTATTTTTTGTATATGATTAGGCATTAATTTTAAATCAACTAAGATTTCTTCATCATCGCCATCACCTTCTCCAGTTCTGTTGTCACCTAAATGCTCTACTGCTCCAGATATATGTTTTAAATTATTATAGAATACAAAATCTTCATCTCTTTCTACTCTACCTGATTCTCCTACCATGAATATACTTACATCTAAATCATAGTCGTAACCACTATCAAAACTATTAATATCCCATCCTAATCCTAATTTGATATTTTTTAATCCTGGATTTCCTTTTGTAAGATTAATTTTTTCTCCCTTTTTCAAAGTTATTCCCATTATATAACCTCCATATTAACTAATATATTTTATATGTCTAATAAATATCTTTCTATAAATTAATACCAAAGTTTTTGCATAAAGCTTCTAATCCACCTTCAAATCCTGATCCTAGTGCATTAAATTTCCATTCTCCATTATGTCTATATATTTCAGCTACAACTACTGCTGTTTCTATACTAAAGTCTTCTCCAAGGTCAAATTTTAATAATTCTTCATTATTATCTTTATTGATAACTCTAATATATGAGTTACTTACTTGACCAAAGTTTTGTCTTCTTTCCATTGCCTCATGAATTGTTACAGTAAAAGCAATTTTATTTATATTTTCTGGAACTAATGATAAGTTTAATAATATTTCTTCATCATCTCCATCGCCTTCACCAGTTCTATTATCTCCTACATACTCCACTGCTCCTAAAGAATGCTTTGGATTATTATAAAATATAAAATCAGTATCTTGTGTTACTTTGTCATTACTTCCTAATAGAAATGCTGATGCATCTAAATCAAAGTCAAATCCACCATCATATTTATTAGTATCCCATCCCAAACCTACCATAATATTTTTTAGTCCTGGATTTCCTTTTGTTAAGCTAACTTTTTGGCCTTTCGCTAATGTTATTCCCATAATCTCTACCCCTTTCATTTAGTAAGTAATACCAATATTATTATACCATTGGTATTAAGTTATTTGAAATAATTTAGGAATTTTTATCAGTTTTTTCTAAAAAAGTAATAATAAAGAGAAATAAAAATATTTTTATTATTTCTCAACTTTTTTTAATGATTGAGATAAAATATATCCTGAAAGAGCAAAAAGTACTAAAGTTAAACTATTTAATATGGTGAATTTTAAGTATATAAAATAAGAAGAAATTGATATCATAGCAAAAATAAATATTATAACAAACCTATAATTCAGTAACTTCCATTTTCCATCTTTCTTAAATTCATCATAAATATCTTTAAACCCTATCCAAAAACCTAAAATTATATATCCACTAAATTCTACTAACATTATTAAATAGTCATATATAGAATCATAAGAAGTTTGTTTTAAATCAATACAAATTTCACTTAACTCACCCATAGCTAATACAATTAGTACTCCTATAAGAAAATATAAAGTGTTAATCATTATATTTCTATTTTTCATATTATCCCTCCCATTTAATAAAATTTTATATAGAATATATTTATAAATGTAGCAGAAATATATATTATATGCATTGACATTTTATTAAATTCAATGTTTAAAACCATAATTGGGTATAAAAGTTTATATTTATTATATAAACTTGAGGAGGGTAATTTTGTGTTCACTAAATTAGTAAGCAAATATAAGAAATTTAAAATAATAAATTATAAAAAACCTAAAAAGATTTGTTCCTGTTATAATATTTCTAATCATGACATTATGGATGCTATAAATAATGGCTGCCGTGGAATAAATGATATTAGAAAAACTACAAAAGCTGGAACTGCTTGTGGAAAATGTAACGCCTCACTTGAATATGAAGTTTATAAAGCATTAAAAAAGTAAGTCTCTTATTAAAGAGACTTACTTTTTATATTTTATCAAAATCAGGAAATTAATTTGCTTGATCTAAATTGTTTACTTCTTCTGTTGATTGATCTTCTTTTAGTATTAATTTTCTATTCCATAACATAATTCCAACTGTTGAAGCTATTAATGCTCCTATTCCAATTGTCTTATACTCAGTTAACTTAACTATTAACCATGGTAGCGGACTTGAACCATAGTCAATACTTGATATCATTGTAGCTCCATTTGGTATAGCAAACTTAGCTGCTAATGCTGCATCTGTAAATAATGGAGACATACTTGTTCCTATTAGTAACCCTGCTGCTATAACTATAATTCCTACTATAAATGCTCTGAAGAAATCGCCTCTTACAAGTGGAGTAATTAAGACAAACATAAAAGGTAACCCAGCTAATGATGCAAATGGTAAGAATTGATTTCCTGGTATTATTAATGCTAATATTAATGTTACTGGCACTAAAACTAGTGAAACTGCTAGTGTAACTGGATGACCAACACTTACAGCTGAATCTAATCCTATGTAAAGCTTAGCTTTTCCTTCAAATTTACGTTGTATTAAAGATTGTACTGCTTCAGATACCGGCATTAAACCTTCCATTAGTACTGCTGCCATTTTTGGAGTAAGTACAAGTACAGCACCCATTACTACTGCTAAATTTAAAGTACCTTTTACATCATATTTTGCAAGTAATCCAAGAATTACACCTATGGATGTACCTAATATTGCTGGATCTCCAAATACACCAAATTTCTTTTGTATATCATTTGCATCCAACTTTATTTTATTTATTCCTGGTATAAAATCTAATATTTTATTTGCTATCCATGCTATTGGTACATAAGATGCTGAGAATCCATGAGGAATTGATATCCCAGGAAGTCCCAATTCCTTTTCTACCAATGGAGCAGTCCTATCTGCAAGAACCATTGTGACTATCATATTTACTGCTGACATTACTAAAGCTATTGGTAAGCTTCCTGTTAGCATATAAACTAAAGAACCTGTAAAAGCAAAGTGCCAGAAATTCCATATATCTATATTTACTGTTCTAGTCGTTCTTGTAAGTAACATTACAACATTTATTATTATTCCTAAAGGTATTATTAAAACACCAACTGTTGAACCAAATGCTATTGCTGAAGCTGCTGGCCAACCAACATCAAGTACATTTAGGTTTAATCCAAAGTTTTTAACCATTGCCTCTGCTGCAGGTCCTAAATTTTCTGTAAGTATTGTTATTATTGCATTTAATCCTATAAATCCTATTCCTATTAAAAGTCCTGATTTTATAGCATTTGCTAATTTGACACCTAAACATACTGCAAATACTGCAAATATTATTGGCATCATTACTGAAGGACCTAAGTCAACTAACTTTTGTAATATTTCCATTATTACTATTCCCCCTATTTATTGTGATTTATAATATTTTATTATTTAAAACGTCTACTATTACTGATGGGTCTTGCTCCTTATATAAACTCTCTAAAAATTCAGTTTCTCCAAATAACTCCATTAATTTTGATAAAAGACTTACTTGCTCTTCTTTTTGAGTAACTAATAATACAAATGCCATATTTACATTAATATCATTATTAGTACACATTTCTTTAAATTCACATTCATTTTTTAATCTTGCAAATGCTATCCCTGGCTTATTTACATGTTCTGAATCTGTATGAGGTATAGCTAAGTTATACTTTTCAGTTCCTATAGCAGTTGGATATTGTTCTTCTCTTTTTATAATTGCATCCTTAAAAGACTCTTTCACATATCCTGTTTCAAATAGTTTATCTGCTATAGACTTTAAAAATTCATCACTAGTTTTATATTCTACATCTAAAAATACTAGGTCCTTACTTAACATTTATTTCACCTACATTCCTAGTTTTGCAACTATATCATCCATTAATTTATCTACTCCTAATCCAGTTATAAAAGCTAATCCTGATACCACTGGTATATCTACACTTTGGTTAAATTGAGCTGTAGTAACAACCATATCATGTCCTGACACTTTTCCTGGTAATTCTGCTACTGTACATTGAGTAAATGAAACTTGTCCTCCTAAGCCTCTTTTTTCAAATCCAGCTTTTAGTTTCTGAATTGCTACTGTTGATGTTGCTATCCCTGCTCCACATGCTACTACTATTTTTTTCATAATCCTTTTCTCCCTTTATTAATATAATTTCTTAATGTAATTTAAATCTTTTTTATTAATTATTTTTTCTACTTTGTACATTTCATCAACTTGGTTATATATGTCCAAGAATAAGTTTTCATGTTCTAGGAATACCTCTTTATTTATGGCTATCATCATTACTAGTTGAACTTCTGAGTACACCCATTTTATTGGTTCTTCCAAAATCACCACATAAATTCCAGGTTTTTTCACTTCTCCAACTAATGCATGAGGAATGGCAACCATATTTCCTATTTCTGTTGATGAAAGTTGTTCTCTTTCCATAAAGGAATTTTTCATTACTTCATCTATATATCCTAATTCATACATTTTATTAGACATATATTCTACCACCTCTAAATAGTTCTCTATTTTTAAGTTTGGTGAAAATATTTCATCTTTAAAGTATGATTTTATATCTAGCTTGTAATTTTCATTTCCTTTACTTATAAAATGATTTATTTTATTCATATCTGTATCACTTAAAATAGGTGATACATTTATAATAGGTAAGTTTTTGTACTGTAGATTAATAGTTGAAATTATTAAGTCAATATCTTTAAAATCTAACTCCTCCAATTTATAAGATGGATATACCCCACAAATCTGAATTTTAGATCCAAATCTATTTGATAATTTACTTCTTAGAAGTATGGATGTTCCCATACCAGATGCACATATAACAATCACTCGAAGTCTATCTTTTCTTCCTTTTATGTTCATCCTTTCTAGGGCTCCACCAAAATGTAGCGCCAAAAATCCAACTTCATTTTCATCTACTTCCACATTCATATCTTCTTCTATAGCTTTAGCCAAGAAGTTTGATAGCTCGTAAGCTAGTACATAGTTTTTCTTTATTTGATCTAGCAAATTATTTCTTATTTTCATTTTATATTGTATTCTGTGAAGAACACTTTTTAAATGAACAAGAAGACCATTTTCCAAAATTTCATCATGAGTAAAATCTATACCTATTTGCAAATAAATCTCTTTTAATGACTTTCTTATGGTTTTTAGATTGTTACTATCTTCTTCATCTATAAAATAGTTATCATCTTTAAATAATCTGTTTTGAGATTTTAGATGCTGGTATATATACACAACCTCTGCTGTTGGAAATTCAATTTCTGTCAGCTTACATATTTGTCTACAAAGATTTAACGATGCTTCATATTCAATCTCATCTGATGGAATATGCTTTACTTTTTCTTCATTGATAATCTTGTCATTTTTTATTCTTGTAATAGTAATCACTATATGATTGAATAAATTATCAAATCCTAAATCAGTAATATTTAAGTCGTATTTATTTATTACATCAATTATTATAGATTTAATACTTTCTGAAGACTTTGTGTCTATCATTTCTAAAATAGTTTCTGATTTTTCTTGGCCTATTTTATGCACAATATAATCAGATAAAAAATATCTAAACTTAGCTTCATCACCACTAATATAAACACCTGAGTTTCCTTTACGAGATAATTTTAAGTCATAACTATGTAATATACTTTTTACTACCTTCAGATCATTTTTTAATGTAGATAAACTTATAAATAGCTCATCACATAACTCATCTTGTTTAATGGATTCTGTCTCACTATCCACATATAGAAATGCTAGTTTTCTAATTAGCCACTCTACCCTGTTTTCTTCTAAAGTATACACACAGTTGCAATCGATTTCTCCAACTATACTTTTTAACATTTTATAGTTATCATAATTGTCATATTTTATTTTATAACCATGACTTCTCTTAGAAATTATTTCACAGTTATATGATTGCAAAAATTCATTTATATCTTTTATATCCCTTTGTACTGTTTTTACAGATATTTGATTTATTTATGCTAAATCATTTCCACTTATATAACCTTCAGCGCTTATAATTGCATTTATTATTCCTCTTTGTCTACTTGTTGCTTTTATCATTTTTATCTCCCTCATATTTATATAGTATCAATAAGTATTTTTTTTAAATAGTCTTTATATTTCTCTTATAAAAGGACATTTGTCGTCTCACTTAGCAAAATAATGTCCTTTTATAATTCTACTACTTTTATATGTAGTTAATAGATTAAAAATTGATTTTCATAATTTAGAAATTCTGTAGTACATTTGGTATATTACATTATTTATCACTTATACCAAATGATACTACGTCAAAATATAAGCAACATATGATAATATATTTCTTAAATCTTTATGGGGGTATTATGTATGAAAAGGATTAAGAAAATAATAATAGCCCTTTTGCTTATCTTCTTGATTGGAGGCATAGGGGTTAGTTCTTTGGTAGGAATATTTTTTTATAATTTAGCAGTAAATGCAAATTATTCAAAAGAAATAGTATATGCAGATCATAATGGCGATAAATTGCGAGATGATGAAAAATGGCTTGAAAAAGAATCAAGTTATACTGAGAGTTATATTGAATCTAATGATAATTTAAATCTGCATGCTTATGTGATAAATCAAAATAATAATACCGATAAATGGGCAATTGTTGTTCATGGTTACGGTGGCAGTGGTAAACTAATGAGTGCTAAAGCAAAATATTTTTATGAAATGGGATATAATGTATTAATTCCAGATTTAAGAGGTCATGGAAAAAGTGAAGGTGAATATATCGGTATGGGATGGAAAGATAGGCTAGATATAATAAGTTGGATTAACTTTATAGTTAAAAATAATCCAACTGCTAAAATAGTTCTTCACGGTACTTCTATGGGTGCTGCCACGGTTTTAATGGCTTCAGGAGAAGATTTACCTCCTAATGTGAAAGCCATTATATCTGATTGTGCTTACACCTCCGTTTGGGATGAATTTAGTTATGAATTAGAAACTTATTTAAACGTACCAACTTCTTATGTCCTAAATGTTACTAATATTGTTACTAAGTTAAGAGCTGGATATTCTTTTAAAGAAGCTTCTGCAATAAATGCTGTAAAAAAATCTACTGTTCCCATTCTTTATATTCATGGTGATAGTGATAAGTTCGTTCCTTATTCTATGATGGACAAGTTATATAGTGCCACTAAGTCTCCAAAGGAAAAATTAACTATTGAAGGTGCTGAACATTCAAATTCAGATTTAATTTCACCTTATCTTTATTGGCTTACAATAAATGATTTTGTAGAAAAATATATTCCTTAATTGTTCATTTTAATTATATTTTCATGAATTAACTAAATTATAAATTCTATATATTAAAAAATAAGCCTCTAATTAAAGAGGCTTATTCCTAAAATTCAAATTTAATTCACGTATGAAATACTATATAGCCCTAGTGTACCCTTTTAACCATTCAGCTTCTTCAGTAGTTAAGAATGGGCTAACTGTATCAAATACCATTTTGTGATATTCATTTAAGTATGCTTTGTCATCTTCTTTCATAAGATCAGCATCTATAGCATCTAAATCTATTGGCGCTATTGTTATTGGTTCAAATTCCATAAATTGACCATATTCGTTTTTAATACCTTTTTTACAAAGCATTTCATTTTCTAATCTTATTCCATGAGAACCAGCTTTGTAGAATCCAGGCTCATTAGTAGTTATCATGCCTTCTTCTAATGTAGCTAAGTTTCTGTTGTCCCATCTGAAACCATTTGGAGCTTCATGAACATTTAGTACATGACCTATACCATGTCCTGTTCCGTGGTTGTAGTTAAGATTTTGTTCCCACATGATTCCTCTAGCTAATATATCTAAATAGTATCCATTTGCACCATATAAGAATTTAGCTCCAGATAATCTTATCATTGCTCTAGCAACTGATGTAAAGTTAGATTTTTCTTCTTCTGTAAGTTCTCCTAAAGTAAAAGTTCTAGTTATATCAGTTGTACCATCGAAGTATTGTCCACCTGAATCTAATAAGAATAATCCTTTTGGCTCTAAAGTAGTATTACTTTCCTCAGTAGCACTGTAGTGAACTATTGCTCCATTAGCACCGTACCCAGCTATAGAAGCGAAACTTGGTTCTATAAACTGTCCTTGTTCTTTTCTAAGTTCAGTCAATTTATCTGCTGCACTTATTTCAGTTATTTCTATTTTTCCTATGTTATTTTTTAACCAGTACATAAACTTAGTTACAGCAACACCATCTCTTATATGAGCTTGTTTAGTATTTTCTATTTCCACTGGATTTTTTTGTGCTTTAAATATAGTTGAAGGGTTCATAGCATTTAATACTTTAACTCCTTCAGGTATATTTTTTAATATTGTGTAGTTTATTTTGTTGCAATCAACTAAAACTACATCTTCTTTTTCTATAGTTTTGACAAACTCATCTATTTCAAAGTATCCTTTTATTTCAACTACTTCTTCACCAAAACTTGCTTTTATTTCTTCATTTAATTTATTTTCATCAACAAATAATACAGCTTTGTCTAAAGTAACTACTGCATAAGAAAGTACAACTGGATTGTATGTAACATCTCCACCTCTTATATTGAATAACCAAGCTATGTCATCTAAGCTTGTTAATATGTGAGTTGTTGCTCCTGCATTTTGCATAGATTTTCTAACTCTAGCTACTTTACTTGTAAAGTCTTCACCACTGTATTTAACATCTAATAAAAATGCTTTTGCATCAGATAAAGCTGGTCTATCTTCCCATACTTCATCTAATAAGTCACCTTCATAAGATATAGTTATATTTTTTTTAGTTAAACTAGCTTCTAATCCAGCTCCCATAGCTGCACTTATAGCTCTTCCGTCAAATCCTATTTTAGAACCTTCTGGAACTTCATTTTCTATGTATTCAAAAGTTGTAGGAACGTTTTCTTCTCCCATCTTGTAAAGTTCAACACAAGAAGTTGATAATTCCTTTTCAGCTTGTAAGAAATATCTCCCGTCTGTCCAAAGTATAGCCTTCTCTGGAGTTATTACTACAGTACCAGCTGAACCAGTAAATCCTGATATAAATTGTCTTCCTTTGAAGAATTCCCCAACATATTCACTTTGATGATAATCTGCTGATGGAATTATGTAAGCAAATATGCCTTTTTCTTTCATAACGCTTCTTAATTTTGAAATTCTGTCATTAATCATATTAAACCACCTTTATTATTTTAAATCATTTAGCTTCTTATTAAGTTTGCCATAGATTTTTTTCATATAAGGCTCATTACTAGCTTCAACTGCTTCATCTAAGTCAAACCATTTGACTCCACTATTTTCATCGGCTTTAACGTGTGTCATTTCATTTTCATCAGCACAAAGTAAATAAGTAACATTTAGATGCATGTGAGATGCCACATATTTACCTTTTTTCATATGACCATCTACTCCAAGAACTTCTAAAGAAAAAATTTCCTCAGATAAAGGTGTTACATTTTTTAGCCCAGTTTCCTCTTTTGCTTCCTTCAACGAAACATAAAGTAAGTCACTATCACCATCAGCATGTCCACCAGTCCATGACCATGAGTCATAAATGTTATGATAAATCATCAGTACTTTTGTTTTATCTTTATTTACTATCCAACAAGATGAAGTAAAATGACCTATCTCATTATTTCTAGTAAGCACATCATCAAAAGTGTTAATGTATTTTATCATTATTTCCTTGTCTTTTTCTTCTGCACAGTTGAATGGTAGATAATTTTCTATTTTTCTTATTAAATCCATGTTTACCTCCCCATTAATAATGATCCTCTTTCAAATTCTATAATATTATTTATTAATAATCAACAGTGTAATTATATTAAAATAATATTTTTATTTTAACCTTTTTATTTTAACTTTTTATTAAGATATTCTGTAGCTTTTACTACAATTAAAACTTATTATCCTGTTTTATATGCTAACCTTATTTACTAATTAATTTATTTAATATTAAAAGCGTCTACACTAATTATTCTGTAGACGCTTTTCTTTATATATTTTTCTAAATGGCATTATATATTTCTTCCTTTGTAATTTCCTTACTTGTAAATACATTTTTAATCTCAATTGGTGAATTTCCAAGTACATAGATTTTATCTGATAATAAAATTGCTTCTTCTATATCATGAGTTACAAATAATACTGTTCTTTCTTCTCTTTCTAATATTTGTTTAAAATTATTCATTATTATTTCTTTATTAATAACATCAATAGATTTAAATGGCTCATCCATTATAATGATTTTTGATGGGTAAATAAAAGCTCTTGCAATATTCACCCTTTGTCTAAGCCCTCCACTTAACATTTGAGGATAGTAATTTTTATATTCTTTTATTCCTACTAAATCCAAATATTTATCACATAACTCTTCAGATGTTTTTTTATTATAAAGTTTTTTTACTACAAGACCAATATTCTCACTTACTGTTAACCAGTCAATTAACCTGTCATCTTGAAATATATAACTTACTCCATACTTTTCTATTGTTTCAAAACCCTCTTTATCATTAGGAATTATTCCACTAATTATATTTAATAATGTACTTTTTCCACATCCTGATTTTCCAATAATACAATTGACTTTATTTTTATAAAAATCTATACTAAAATCTTTAAATACAACTTTCCCATTAAATTTTTTATTTATATTTTTAACGGATATCATTTCTTCTTTATTTATCGTCTCCATACAAAAGCTCTCCTTAGAAATAATTCTTCAATAAGATTTAATAAGGATGAGATTGTTACAATAATTATTATCCAAGCAAAAATAGCAGTAGTATTAAAGTTTACTTTTTCACTTTGGATCATTGCTCCTATCCCATATAAAGGTTGTCCATAAACTTCTCCTGCTATTACAATTTTAAATCCAAGAGAAATAGTGGATGATAAAATTGATATTAGGGAAAACTTTATTGCTGGCAAGTATATTTTTAGTATTTTGTCTTTTCTACTAATTTTATATAAATCAGCCATTTCTAAAATTCCCTTGTCTATATTTTTCATAGCTCCTAATACTGAATCGTATAAAACTGGAAATACCATAATGAACACAACAATATATGGAGCACTTTCTTTATTAAACCAGATTAACGTTAAAACTATTAAAACCATGTTAGGTATCGAGCTAGCTAGAGATGTTATTGGTGTTAAAAAATTTTTAAATATATTTAAGCTATAAGAAATTATTCCTAAGACAAATGCTACAACTAATGCCATGACAAAACTTAATATACATCTTGATATAGTTGAAAATACATCTAAAATGAATCTATCTTCTAATACAATCTCTTTTATGCTTGTAAAAACTTGTCCCAATGTAGGTAAGTATATATCATTATTTATTTTAAGAGCTATTATCTGCCATAAAAATAACAAGATGACACAAGAAAGAGCTACCTGTATTTTATCTTTATCTTTAAATGATTTTATTTTATTATTTGTGGTAAATTGACTCATCTAGAACTGCTCCCCCTACAGATTTATTGTAAAAGTATAACCCTTCAAAAAGGTTTAAAACCTTATTTTCATAGTACTACAATTGGTAGTATTATTCAATAAGGCTTGTTTCGGTCATAATATTTAATTATTTATTCATCTACAGATTCATCTACTTTTGTACATAAAGCTTTTAGCTTACTATAAAGTACACTACTTTAATCTTCAGGCTTAAACAAATTTACAGTGTTTACAGTTCTCATTGATTTGTCTCCTGAAGTATAAAGATTAGTAAATATGTTTAGTGGCTTTATAGTATGAACAAAGTTAATCATTAACAAACAGAGGACTACTATACTTATTTTTAGTAATTTTCTTATTATCATCTTCTTAATTATTGGCGTGCATGGTGCAAATATTTTCCTAGAAGTCTTGCCGCTTTTTTGAGCTAGCACCACACACATATTAATTTATATTAAAAAAACTTGATTATTATTACTCATTATTTTTAATTTCTAAAAAATCATTTTTATTTTTGAAATATTCATTATCATATTTAAAAGAGTGCTATATTTAATTATATTAAATATAGCACTCTTCATATTATTCTAATAGTATTCAACTTCAACAATCTTACCAAGTTTAACTAAAATATTTTTCATTTCATTTAAAACATAAAGCCTAGCACTTAAATCGTCCGATATATCTGACATCATATTTTCAGGATTTATACATCTTCCTATTATCATTTTTATATGAATACAATCTTCATACAACATTTTAGACAACAGTGTGGCCCCATCCTTTTTTTTATGTAAAAAACTATCATCATTAGTAGTTAATAATCTTCTTAATATTTCACATGATTTTCTTAGTGTTAATACTCCCTCTGTTACCAAATCTATCCCTTCTATATACCCTATTGGTGGCACATCTTCATCTATAATATCTGTACTAGATCTATATTTTACATTTAGCTCTCTTGCAACGATATTGGCCGTTGTTCCACCACAAACTATTTTTTTCCCTGCACTTCCCATCATTTTATATACAACTTCTTTATCCTTACTTTTATTAATAGGTGGTCCAGAGAATAAAACTGCATTACTATCATGACTAACCTTTATAGTTGCAACAGTAGTATCATCTCCTGGTTCAAAGTAATATAATTGATTACAAACTCCTAACAGATTGTTTGTAATAGTTTTTGCGTTCATGTTTTCATTAGTAAATTTCAACAAATGCTTTGAAATATCTTTCCATTGCCAAGAATAATTTAAAGTTTTTCTTCCTCCTGCAAATTCTACACCATCACTAATCAATACTATTCGATCTCTTTCTGTAAGTTGAATTTTGCATTCTCTTATTTTTTTATCATAAATTACTGTCTCATTCCAATCTAATGAAAGTATGTCTTTTCCTCTCATAAAAAACAGTGTAGGATTATCAAACTCAACAATATAAGCTATACCATCTTTGGCCACTTTTACAATGGTAAAGGTAGAATAAGCTATTTTATTTTGTGCGCAAATAGGCAGTGTCTGGCTAACAGTATCCACTACATCTTCTATTTTCATTCCTTCCTTTAGCATGGTAATAGCTATTTTTGATGTAAGAGTAGCTAAAATATTAGCCTTTACACCACTTCCCATTCCATCAGAAAGCACTGCAATGAATTGCTCATCATCAGCATAAAATTCCACTTTATCTCCACATAACTCTTCTCCATATTTTAATAAACTTCCATAAGCAAAATCTATGTAGTATTTCATTATCTATGACCCTCTTCCTCAATAAGTTTTTTCAACTTAGTCAAGGTAACTTTGGTTTCTGCTGTTGTTTCTCCAAGAAGACTTGCTATCTCTTGTGCCACCATCATTTGTTTATTTATAACATCTTGAGCCATGTTTATGGAGTTTATTTTCATAGTCTGTAATTCTTTTTCCTTGTTCTCTTCTTTTGTAATATTGTTTGCTATCCATATATAAATTTGATTTTCCTCTAGCCATATAATATTTTGGTCTAATACACCATTATAGTCTGGAAGTTCTATCTTATCTCCAATAATATTTTTCCTTGTGTCCCTTACTTGCTGAAATTTATCTTCATCCAAATACATAATTACAGGTACTCCTCGTGCTTCGTCATTGCTAACTTGAAAGAAATTTTGTGCTGCTGGATTAAACTCTTCTACACATAAATCTTTATCTACTATACCAATTAAATTAGGTGTAGCTGATATAATTACATTAGCCTTGTTTTCCGCTTTTTGCCTCATATATGGAACACACATACTAGTATCAGCATAACCATTAAACACTGCTTTGGCTTTATCTCTACATGTTTTATAACCACATGCCTTACAATTTATCTCATCCATTCTTGCGAATTTACCCATAGACTTTAAAATTGCTCTAAGCTCTGTTTCACTAGGCTCTTTTAAAGGACTATATTTAGACTGAAAATTTCTATGTAAATCTATTTTCCAGAGTATTTCATCATAAGAATTGTCTATTTTATCCTTATATAATTTTTCGCACTTTTTACTATAAGTCTCTATATTTTTTCTTCTTTCATAAGAACTGGCTCCATCATCTTCAATTCCAGACCCCCTAAGGCAACCACTCTCACAGAAATTCATATCAAATATTACATTGCTTACTCTTTTATTTAAAATTGCCTCTATAGTTTTCTTGCAATCATTTGGACCATCCACAGATACTACTTCTTTATTTTTAGTAGAATCAAAAAAGTAATCTGTATTTTCAGATACAAACGGAAAAACCCTGTTATAATGGCTAATAGCATCAAATGAACTTTCTTCAAAATCTTCAAAACAAATATTTTCTTGTTTTATCCATGTTTTTAGTTCCTCTAGTGTAATAACTGCATCAACACTATTTTCGAATCTTGATTCATCCTTCTTTCCAAGACAAGGTCCTATAAAAACAACTTTTACATTTTCTCCGTATTTTCTCTTTATGATTCTTCCATGACAAGCAAAAGCTGATATAACAGGTATTAAATTTTCAATTAAGTCAGGGTAATGTTTTTCTACTAAGTTAATTATGGATGGACAAAGAGTTGTTATATAATTTTTATCATCATTTTTATTAATATATTTAAAGTATTCATCTATTATAGGTTGAGCTGCTACCAATGTTTCTTCTACATGAGAAAATCCCATATGTTTCAATACACCAGGTATTTTATGACTATCATTTCCAAAAACAGCCGCGAAACTTGGTGCAATAGAAGCTACCACTGTTTCTTTATTTTTTATATAGTGTTTTACAATTGGTACCTCTGATGTGCTTAATCTATTTTTTTGTGGACATGCCAAATAACATGCATCACAAACTATACACCTCTCTTCTCTAATTCTCGCTTGTTCATTTTTTATTTCTATAGCATTAACTGGACATACTCTTACGCAAGCATAGCAATTTTTACAATTTTTCTTACTAAATTTATCAAACCACATAAGTTTTCCCCCTCGATTAATATTAGCTTGAAATCATACTAAAATTATATCAAACATAAATACAATTTTTTACATATTTAATAAAAAAAGAACTTAGTACTTTATTTAGTACTAAGTTCTTAATTGTATTAATATCTTTTATTGTAATAATTCAAAATATCCTGATGGATGGAAGAAATATATTGATCCACTATCTTTATCTACTAAGTAAGCTAAATCAGTTTCTATATTTGGTAAAAATACATATCCTCTTATTCCT
>Ga0129308_1000345_pt1 | contig 75198 bp, 92 predicted proteins | sample L827metagenome_FD_94440 | JGI IMG/M metagenome (GOLD analysis project Ga0129308, IMG submission 94440) | Ring-tailed lemur group fecal microbial communities from Wisconsin, USA - L827 metagenome | ecosystem: Host-associated > Mammals > Digestive system > Large intestine > Fecal | place: USA...
CATGCTGACTATGTAAAGAACATGATCACCGGTGCTGCTCAGATGGACGGCGCTATCCTGGTAGTAGCTGCTACCGATGGTGTTATGGCTCAGACCAAGGAGCACATCCTTCTGTCCCGTCAGGTAGGCGTACCCTACATCGTAGTATTCATGAACAAATGTGATATGGTAGACGATGAAGAATTACTTGAATTAGTAGAAATGGAAATCACAGAACAGCTTGAAGAATATGAATTCGAAGGTTGCCCAATCATCAAAGGTTCCGCTTTAAAAGCTCTTGAAGATCCAAACAGCGAATGGGGCGACAAGATCATGGAACTTATGGATACAGTTGATAGCTATATCCCAGATCCAAAGCGTGCAACAGATCAGCCATTCCTTATGCCTGTAGAAGACGTATTCTCCATCACAGGTCGTGGTACAGTTGCTACTGGTAGAGTAGAACGTGGTGTTCTTCATGTATCTGAAGAAGTTGAAATCGTTGGTGTTAAAGAAGAATCCCGTAAAGTTGTTGTTACTGGTATCGAAATGTTCCGTAAACTTCTTGACGAAGCTCAGGCTGGTGATAACATCGGTTGCTTACTTCGTGGTGTTCAGAGAAACGAAATCGAAAGAGGACAGGTTCTTGCTAAACCAGGTAGTGTACAGCCACACAAAAAATTCACAGCTCAGGTTTACGTATTAACAAAAGATGAAGGTGGACGTCATACTCCATTCTTCAACAACTACAGACCACAGTTCTATTTCAGAACAACAGATATCACAGGTGTTATCAACCTTCCAGAAGGTACAGAAATGTGCATGCCTGGTGATAACGTAGAAATGACAATCGAACTGATCCATCCAATCGCTATGGAACAGGGTCTTACTTTCGCTATCCGTGAAGGTGGACGTACTGTAGGATCAGGCCGTGTTGCTTCTATCATCGAGTAATCATAATCTGTTATCAGAATATTAACTCAAATATTACCCCAGAAACTTCGGTTTCTGGGGTTTTGTGTTGTATAGAAATGTTTTTAACGAGGTGCGAATGATGAAAAAGAAAATATTAATTATTTTTGCAATATGTATAGGAAGTATACTTGCTTATGCGACTTTCCGCTATCAAAGGACCTCGGCGTCTCGTTTGGCCGACAAATATGGAGTAGATGTGGTTCAGATGCGAAGTTCTGTTGATAAGGATAATGATGGAATAGATGACCAGACAGATATTCTTAAAGGGGCATTGACTTATGTTGCTTCTAAGCCAAAGTACAAGAGCAAATATTATTCTACAGGATATTCGGATGATGGATATGGCGTATGTACAGATGTGGTGGCGAATGCTTTAAGAAGTGCCGGATACGATCTTATGACCTTGGTAGAAGAGGATATCAAAAATCATCCGAATGATTATAATATTGATCATCCGGATATTAATATTGATTTTAGACGTGTAACAAACCTAAAGATATATTTTTCGCATACTGCCCTGAACCTTACAACAGACATTTTTCGGGTGGAAGAATGGCAAGGCGGCGATATTGTTGTATTTAAAAGTCACATTGGAATCGTGTCCGATCGGAGAAATGAGGATGGTGTTCCCTATGTCATCCATCATAATGATCCGTGGCAGGCGGCATACGAACAGGATATTCTTGAGGACCGGGATGATATTGTTGGCCATTTCAGGATAACCGAGTAATGAATAAGCGAAATAATTCTGAAAAAGGCTTTAATTCATATAGTTTTTCGTGTATAATTAAATAAATATGTGAGAAAATACCCCCCGTTAGGCTTGAATTGTTTAATGGAGGGAAATTTTTTCATGTAGGAAAAATTTCGGGGGATTGGAGATAAAAATGAACAAACAGGAAGAGAAGAGAAGCAGCTTTTCGGGGAAAATCGGCTTTGTTCTGGCTGCGGCCGGTGCATCGGTGGGACTTGGGAATATATGGCGTTTTCCCTATCTTGCGGCGAAATATGGCGGGGGAATTTTTTTGCTGGTATATATCGTACTGGCGCTGACTTTTGGGTATACGATGATCATGGCAGAAACAGCTTTAGGGCGTATGACGAAAAAGAGCCCGGTTGGCGCTTTTTGTGCTTTTGGACATACCTGGTCATTTCGATTTGGCGGGTGGATCAATGCCATTGTTCCAATGTTGATCGTGCCGTATTATTCTACGATCGGCGGCTGGGTTATTAAGTATATGTTTGAATATATACGGGGGAATGGCGGTGAATTGGCAGTTGATGGCTATTTCACAGGTTTTATTTCCGGCGGCTTTTCCGTGGAAATATGGTTTTTGATTTTTGCTCTGGTTACATTGGCCATTATTTATGCCGGTGTGGAAAATGGAATTGAACGTGTATCCAAATTTATGATGCCTATATTGGTTGTGTTGGCCGTGGTTATTGCGGTTTATTCGATGACAAGAGAGGGCGCTCTTGCGGGGGTGAAATACTTCCTTGTTCCTGAATTTGAAAACTTTTCTTGGATGACAGTGGTATCAGCTATGGGGCAGATGTTCTATTCCTTGTCGATAGCTATGGGAATTTTGATTACCTTTGGATCCTATATGAAAAAGGATGTGTCTATCGAGGGCGCGACAAAGAATGTAGAAATCTTTGATACAGCGATTGCCATCATGGCGGGATTGATGATTATCCCGGCAGTTTTCGCTTTTTCAGGTGGAGATCCTGAGATGCTTCAGGCTGGGCCGTCGCTGATGTTTATTACCATTCCTAAGGTTCTGGACAGCATGGGATTTGGTACAGTGATGGGAATTTTGTTTTTTGTTTTAGTGTTCTTTGCAGCGTTGACCAGCGCAATTGCTTTGACAGAAAGCGCAGTGGCAACTTTTGAAGACGAGCTGAAATGGGGCCGGAGCAAGGCTACAATAGTCGTAGGCTTGATTATTATTGTTTTAGGAACATTGTCTTCTCTTGGATATGGCCCGCTGGCTTTTATAGAGATTATTGGCATGCCGTTTCTTGATTTCTTTGATTTTCTTACAAATTCTGTGATGATGCCGATTGCTGCATTGATGACATGCTTATTGGTAGTGCGTGTGATTGGGACGGAACGTATTGCAGAGGAAGTGGAAAAAGAGGGGGCATCTTTTAAAAGAAAGAACGTCTTTAACTTTATGATAAAATACCTTTGCCCGATTTTTGTAATAATTATATTAATCAGTTCGGTGGCAAATGTATTTGGATGGATTTCCATGTAAAACATGAACCATCGGCGGTGTGAAAGGAGCATGGCGGAAAGGTATGTCAGAGAGATATGTATTATTGTTGGAGCAGGCCGGAGCGTTGATTGACGGTGTGGCCTATCCGATTGCCAATTATGCGAACTTGTCAGCGTTGTTATATCAGACTTTGTCAGATATTAACTGGGCCGGATTTTATTTGATTGAAAATGGAAAGCTGGTTTTGGGTCCCTTCCAGGGGAAGCCGGCCTGTATTGAAATTGAAATCGGCAAAGGTGTGTGCGGAACGGCTGTAGCAAGAGATGCGACAGTTGTCGTGAAAAATGTACATGAATTTCCGGGACACATTGCCTGCGACGGAGCTTCAATGTCAGAGATTGTTATCCCGATTCATCTCAATGGAAAAATTATCGGAGTTCTTGATATTGACAGTCCTGTGGAAAGCCGTTTTTCAGAGACAGATCAGCTTGGCCTGGAAGCGGTTGTTCGATTGATTGAAAAAAATCTGGAAATATAGTTAAGATATTGAACCAAAAAACGCAGAAGCAAGAGCTCCTGCGTTTTTTAACGGACTTATGGAAAGTTTACTTGACATTTTGGGAGCATATAGTATAATAAAAATATGGAAAGGAAACTTTACATTTTCATAAGAAATATATTGGAGAGAGAATTATGAAAAACCGTTTAGAAGAGTTGAGAAAACAGCGGAACATAAAGCAGGAGGAGCTGGCGGCCGCCCTGGAGGTTTCAAGGCAAACCATCGGGTCTCTGGAAAATGGAAGATATAATCCTTCAATCTTATTAGCGTTTAAAATTGCACGTTATTTTAATATGAGCATTGAGGATATATTTATTTATGAGGAGGCGAAAAAAGATGAATAAACGAAAAAATTGGGGTGTCATTGCGTTGTTTTTAATCGGATGTCTGCTGATTGCGGCAGGTATTTTGTTGGATATGGAGTATTATTCATCCCTGATGATTGGATGCGGCGCTGCGATGAGTTTAAATTGTCTTGCAAACTGGATTCGGGATTATTATCATAACAGGCCTGAAAATATAGAAGCCTACCAGAAAAAGAAAAAACAGCAGCAAATTGATTCAAAGGATGAAAGAAAAGTATATATCCGTTACAAATCCGGATATATTACATGGGCTATTTTGATGGTCATTTATTTTGTCGCCTCCTTTGTGATGTCTTTGCTGAGAGTAAATTATGTGTTTATCATTTTTTGCTTTGCCATGGCTGTGGTGCATTATATAGTGGCTACGGTGATTTATAAATATCTATGTAAGACAATGTAGCATTCTTTAAACTTAAAAAAGGGTTCGGGAGAAAAATATTCCCGAACCCTTTTCACGTTTCAACGATCAAGCCGTATTGGTCCGGTAGAGTTTCGTACAATGAGTTTTGGCCGATATTCGATCCGGCAGATTGGAGGTATCTCAGAGTCAGCCCGGGCTTCGATTTTTCTTTCGAGCAGCTCAAAGGCATCCATACCTTTTTCTGAGAGAGAATGTTCGATGGTGGTCAGGGATATACCGTTAAATGAGGACGGAAAAATATTATCAAAGCCACAGACGGAATAATCTTCCGGAATGCGGTATCTCATGTCCAGCAGCGCATTCACAATGCCATAGGCAAGCATATCGTTAATGCCGATAAAAGCTGTGATTTCTTTATCTTTAATCAGCGGTTTTGTTGATTCATATCCAATACGGGTTTCCCAATTTAAATCATAATAATCTGTCCGGGTCTTTTGCTGAGACTCTGAAATGACCAGTTCGGCTCCGGCAGCGCTGAAGCGTTCCTTGACACCCTGGAGACGACGTATTCTTGGAATATTATATTTGGACAGAGAACTGGTGACGAAAGCGACCTTTCTGTGACCCAGGGCCAGCAAATGGTCGGCAATCATTGTGCCGGATTCAATGCTGTTGAGTTCTACCGTATCTGTTTCCATAAATTCATCTTTATCAGTGATGATAACAATAGGAATTTGGGAAGAAAGAACCCGGACCCGGTCTTGCTGATGGGGCATAAACGTATAAACAATGCCGCAGATGGTGGAACTTGCAAGCATGTCCAGATATTGTTGTTCAATTTCACGGTTTCTGTAGGTGTTGCAGGTAATAGTCACATAACCCTTTGCGGAAGCTGCGTTTTCTATGGCTTGGTTTAGGGTAGAATAGTAGGGATTGGATAACGCAGGGGAAATAATGGCGATGATTTTCGAATCGCCATCAATAAGAGTGGTTTTTCGTTCTTTGCCGACGTATCCCAGCGCTTTGGCAGCGGACTGGACTTTTTCGATAGTCTCAGGGGAAAAAGACACATTCACCTTTCCACTGAGAATCATGGATGCTGTTGACTGGGAAACACCGGCGACTCGGGCAACATCATAGGTTGTTGGACGGCCTCGGCGCATAATATGTCTCCTTTCGGGTTTTATACGAAATAATAATTAGCATTATTATAGCACGATAAAGGGGAAAAGTAAATTGAAAAATTAATTAATTAATAAATTATTTACAAATTTCTTGTGCGAAATATAGGAGAAACACTGAAAATTCGAGCAAAATTCAGAAACAAATTGACACAAAACTTATAAACTGATAGAATTATCAATAAATAAGGGGGAATTATCAATTAATTAATTAACAAAAGGAGGAGTAAAAAATGAAAAAGAAAGGGTTATTCGCAGTAGCTTTAAGCGTTGTGATGTTATTGGGACTTTCAGCTTGTTCCAGCAAGGAAAAGGGAGTTGTTGTTACTTATAATACCCCACAGAACTGGGTAAACTGGGGGAATGTTTTGACAGAATTTTCATCGGATACGGGAATTACGGCACCGAATGATAATAAGAACAGCGGACAGAGCCTGACGGCCTTGATTGCCGAAAAGAATGCGCCGGTCTGTGACGTTGTATATTTGGGAATCACTTATGGTATGCAGGCTGTTGAAGAAGGTGTTCTGGAATCTTATAAGCCGGAAGGTTTTGATGAAATGGAAGATTCTCTGAAGAATGCAGACGGACTTTATTCAACAGTACACTTTGGCTCCATTGCTATCATGGCAAATACGGAAGCACTCGGTGATTTGCCGGTACCGCAGTCCTGGGAAGATTTGCTTGACCCAATGTATAAGGATATGATCGGTTTCCTGGACCCAACATCATCAGCAGTTGGCTATAGTGTTTGTGTTGCTATGAATGAGGCCATGGGCGGCGATTTGGATAATTTCGATCCATTCTTTGAATATATGGCTAAGCTGTCAGCAAATAATGTTATATGTCCAAAACAGACATCGACAGCCAAACTGATGAAGGGTGAGATCCCGATTCTTATCGATGCTGATTTCAATGGATATACACTGAAATATGACCAGGATGGACCGATTGAGATTGTTATTCCGGAAGAAGGTTCTTTGAAGATACCTTATGTTATTGGTCTGGTAAAAGATTGCCCGCATCCGGAAGAGGCAAAACAGTTAATCGATTATTTATATTCCGAAGAAGGCCAGCAGTTATTTGCACAGGGCTATGTTCGTCCGATCAACACAGATGCGTTATCTGATGAAGTTAAAGCCAAATTCCTTCCGGATAGTGATTATGAACGTGCTATTGAAGTTGACTGGCAGAAGATGAGCGATGTGCAGGATGCTTTCAACGAGCGCTGGATTGCAGAAGTATCTGTAAGTGAAGGTGAATAATTAAGATTCACGGGGGTTTAAGAGCAGAATAGGGGTTCGTTATTATGAAGAAAAAAGTAGTTGAAGGGCTATTTGTTGTCCCTACACTTGTCCTGTTTTCGCTGTTCTTTATTTTTCCGCTGGCGATGTTACTCATCGCCAGCCTGACAGGAAGCGGCGGCGGGATTACAGTGGGAAATTATACATCAATCATTACTAATACTTATTATCGTCAGGCCATGTGGAACAGTATATGGTTGTCTCTCGTTGTAACAGCAGTGACATTGGTCATAGCGGGAGTTATAGCCTTTTTTCTGGCACGGACAGAATTCAAAGGGAAAAGTTTGTACATGACATTGATAACGTTTCCGATTTCTCTGCCGGGAGTTGTTGTTGGTTTCATGATTATTATTTTGTTTGGTTCTACGGGCGTGATTCCAATGGTGACCAAATTGATCACAGGAACAGCCAGTGGGAAAATAGCCTATACGATTTTGGGAATATTTTTTGCTTATCTTTATTTTAATATCCCTAAAATTGTAATGACATTGTATGGAGCCGTGGTGGAATTTGATGTCCGGTTGGAAGAAGCGGCAAGAACTATTGGAGCCAGTGAGGCACAGGCCATATTCAAAGTCGTTATCCCGACATTGATTCCGGTATTTATTTCTGCAGCCGCATTGTCCTTCTATACATCGATGAGTGCCTTTGGTACAGCATTCACTCTGGCAAATCAGTTTGAAATCATACCGATTGTTATGTATAACGAGTTTACTTTGAATTTCAAACTGGCAGCGGCCAGCGCGATGGCCATTGTCATCGGGGCGATCTGTGTCGGATTAAATATGTTGTACCGTACAATTTTGGAAAAGGAGTGAGACAATGGAATCTTATAATATAACGGGAAAAATTTTAAAAATTCTTGTTTACGTGTTGATTATTGCCACTTCTGCTTTTCTTATTGTACCGATTATTTTCAGTATTTTAGGTTCTTTTTCAGCATATTGGGGACAGACTTTGTTCAGCCGGGGGATGACGCTGGATTGGTATAAACAGGTATTTTACTATTATGGGCATACCATAGGGATTACGCTGATGATTACCTGTATTACAGTGATTGTAAACATAGTCATCGGTTCGATGACGGCTTATAAAATGGCTATGAGTGCGCACAAAGGTTCCAAATGGATGAAGCTGGCAGAAGAAGTATTGACTTTGCCGACAGCTATTCCGGGAATTGCCATAGGTCTTGCGTTGGCACAGAGTTTTCCGACGATGCGCCAGTCGGGAATATTAATTCTCATTGGACATATCATTTTTACGTATCCGCTCATGTTTCGTACAGTGACCGGAGCGTTGCGTACAAAGGATTTTCGTGCGATTGATGAATGTGCGGCCTCTCTTGGAGCCGGTCCAATGACCCGATTTTTTAAGGTCATTTTCCCGGCGATTCGTGTGTCCGTATTTTCGGGAGCCATAAATGTATTTATGATGTCGTTGGGTGAATTTAATATTACATTTTTCCTGTATACGCCGTTTGTCATGACGCTTCCTGTAGGAATGTATGAATCCTATGCATCTTTAAGGATTGAGGTTGGCAGTGCCTTTACAACATTGTTTTTGGCCTTTGCCATTCCATTGACGTATATTATGAACCGATTGAATAAAACGCAAACAAAATAAGGAGTAATGACCATGGCAAAAGAACATGTAATTATTAAAAATATAAGTAAAATCTATCCGGATGGGACGAAAGCTCTGCATGATATCAATCTGGTCATTGAAGAAGGTGAGATTGTTGTTCTGCTCGGATCCTCCGGTTGTGGAAAAAGTACTTTGCTCCGTATTATTGGTGGTCTGGAGAAAAAGACATCCGGAGAAGTTTTCTTCTATGATAAAGAGATTTCCGGGGTACCCGTAGAAAAAAGGGATATCGGATTTGTATTTCAGAACTATGCACTTTTTCCGACAATGACGGTGAAGGACAATATTCGTTTCGGTATGAAGCTTCGTAAAATGTCGGCTGCGGATATGGATGCCCGTTTGGATCATTTGTTGGATTTGATGAATTTGAGAGAATATGCGGATAAAAAGCCGGGACAGCTTTCCGGCGGCCAGCAGCAGAGGGTGGCAATTGCCAGGGTATTGGCAATTCAGCCGACGGTGCTTTTGATGGACGAACCTTTGACGGCATTGGATGCAAAGTTAAAGGACAGGCTTCGTGTGGATTTGTCATTAATGCTGCGGCAGCTCGGCATTACGACAATTTATGTAACCCATGACCAGGCGGAAGCTATGGCTATCGCAGATCGTATAGCAATTATGAATAAAGGGGTTATTGAACAGATCGATACACCGGAAAATATTTATACAAAACCGGCCACCGATTTTGTAGCCCAATTTATAGGAAAAATTAATAAGTTTACGGGTCGGATTGTCAAAGAGGCGGATAGCTGGATGGTAGATTTGGGCTTTGCCCGGGTGCCTTATAACGGCAAAGCTGAACCGGAAGCGGGTAAAGAAATTACTGTATTTTTGCGGCCTGAGGATATGTCTATTGCTGATGAAGGGGTGGTCGCAACGGTGGAACAGTGTGCATTTATGGGTGACTATTGCCGGATTGCTGCAGAACTGGATGGACAGAAGATTTTCTTTGAGGCATCAAATACAGTGAAATTGGAAAGTAATGAAAAAATTCATTTAAATATTCAATATGAAAAAATGATGATGATGTGATAGAAAGCAGCAGGTTTGACCTGCGAAGGAGGTTATAAATGAAAGTAAGTTATTCGGAATTACCATTATTGGGGAATCCTGTCCTCAAAAACATCGAATTGCTTATAGCATCGGGCGCAGACAGTGTAGAATTAATGATGGATGCAACGCCATGGGACACAGTTGACGGCAATTGGAGAAAGCTTGCAAAAGCAATCAATGAGAGTAATTTTAGTGTGCCGTTTACAGTTCATCCGCCGGCCTGGGATACAAATCTGGTCAGCCAGATGGCAGAGCTTCGGGAAGCAACATGGAAGCTGCATGTGGATTCTCTGGAGTTTGCTGCACAGATTGGGGCGAAGCAGGTTGTTTTACATCCGGGATTTTATGGCTCTCCGGCCTTCGATAAAAAGGAGGCGCAGAACAGGGCCCTGGAACTGACTGCAAAAATTGCAGAAATTGCAAAGTCTTTAGGGGTGAAGATCGCTTTTGAAAATGTGGGATACCATGGTCAGTCTCTATTTAGTTTTGACGAATATGCCTGTGCATTGGATGGCGTTGATGAAACGGTTGGATACCTGATCGATGTTGGACATGCCAATATTAATGGCTGGGATGTTCCGGCATTGATCCGAAGAGTGTCACCAAGACTTTGTGGTTTACATATTCATGATAATAATGGCAACTCGGATCAGCATCTTCCAATTGGTGATGGAACAATGGAATGGAATGCGATTTACGAAGCGATGCGGGAAGTGCCAAAAACCTGTGAATTTATTCTGGAATATACACCAGGAACCCCGATGAGCCGTCTGATTGAAGGCAAAAAGTTATTGCAGAAAAATGTATTTGACTGTCATATTGCAGAGTAGAAGTTTCTGCCTCCATTAAAAAAGGGTTGTCCGAAAGGACGCCCTTTTTGTCATGATTGCAGGAAAAAAGGATAAAGTTCAGACTAACTATATTGCATTTTTACTAATACATGTTAGAATGGTAGTGACAAATTCGTCAATATTCCCAATCTGACATTGATAAGCAAAGCAGTTGGATTTCGGGAAAGAGGAGGTGACTTAAATCCATGGAATGGACAATAACAGCTGATGCCCCTGGAAAGGTCTGTCTGATGCAGGGGAATGAGGCCGTTGTACGTGGAGCGGTTGAGGCCGGTATAAATTTTGCGGCATCTTATCCGGGTTCTCCGTCTTCACAGGTGCTGGGCATGTTGGGAAAGATTGCCCGTGAACGTAATTTTTATGCAGAGTGGTCAACCAATGAGGTATGTGCGTTGGAAGCCTGTATTGGTGTATCACTTGCAAATGCGCGGTCGTTGTGCGTTGTTAAGCAGAACGGTTTGTTATGTGTAGCCGATGCGCTTCATTGCGGCGCACAGCATGGTATTAAAGGAGGGCTTGTCATCATCACATCGGATGACCCGAGTGCACACTCAAGTACCAATGAGTTTGACTCTCGTTATCAGGCCATGTCTGCCGATGTGCCGATGCTCGAGCCAACAAATATGCAGGAAGCAAAAGATATGATTCCGTATGCTTTTGAACTTTCCGAGAAAACGCAGCAAATGGTCATCGTGCGTTTGACGACCCGTGTCTGCCATGGACGTGGAAATGTGGTTTTAGGCGAATTGCCGGAGAAACCGCACCAGATGCAGCAGGTCGGAGAGTGGGATCGTTTGACCTGCGTCAATTATTTACATGAGCCGATGCTCAAAAAACTGGATAGCATTCAGGAAATATTTGAGACCTGCCCTTACAATCATTACGAGGGTCCGGAACAGCCGAAGAAACTGATTGTTGCCGGAGGTACGGGACGACTTTATTGTCATGAAGCGATTCGCCGTCTGGAAGTCAGCGGTGAGGTTGGACTTTTGAGTCTCGCAACTGTATGGCCATTACCGGAGAATTATATTCTCCAGTATTTACGTTCGGCAGAGCAGGTGCTTGTTTTAGAAGAAGTGGATCCGGTATTGGAACACAATCTGGAAGCTATTGCCGGTAAACATCGTCTGAATATTGCATTTTCAGGACGTTCCAACGGCGCGCTGCCTCGAATCGGAGAATTAAATCCGGATATCGTTATGAATGCGGTAGCTGCTCTGGTGGATACACCGGATTATGAAGAAAAGACAGGTGTAGCGGACACGCTTCCTGTGCGTGATCTGACCTTCTGTGCCGGATGTCCGCATCGTGCCACATTCTATTTATTAAAGAAAGCATTAAAATATGAGAAAAATCCAGGTATCGTTGTCGGCGATATCGGATGTTACATTATGTCCAGTCAGGCGGCCGGTTTCTGGGCTTATCAGGCATGCAATGCCATGGGTTCCGGTGTAAATCTGGCGGAAGGTCTTGGACAGCTGACAGCCTATGGTTTGGACCAGAAGGTTGTTACCATGTGCGGTGACTCCACATTCTTCCATACCATTATTCCTGGACTTGTTAATGCCAGCTATCATCATGCAAATATGCTGCTCATGGTTTTGGATAATTCAGCAACGGCGATGACCGGCTTCCAGCCGCATCCGGGAACTGGAATTACAGCGATGGGTGACTATACACAGGCTATGTCTATCGAAAAAATCTGTGAAGCCATCGGCTGTCAGGTAACGATTGCCGATCCGTTTGATGTAAAAGGCACATCAAAAATCCTCCGGGATTTATTAGATCAGGATGGTTTGAAAGTGCTTATCATGAAGCAGCCTTGTGCAACACTGATGTCCAAACAGACCACAAAACGTCTCAAAGTTTATGTGGATCAGGATATCTGTTACGGCGATGGCTGTGGCTGTGATAAATTCTGCAGCCGTGTCTGGGGATGCCCGGGCAATTCATGGGATTTCACAAAGAATAAAGCTAAAATTGATCCAATGTCCTGTGTGGGCTGTGGTGTTTGTGCACAGCTTTGTCCGTCCGGTGCTATTAAAGTGGAAGGCGGTGAGGAAGAATGAAAAAATTACGATTTGATCCGCTGAACATCGTTATCTGCGGTATTGGCGGTCAGGGAAATGTACTGGCTTCCGAAATCGTTGCCAGCACGATGAATGACATGGGCTACCGGGTTGCCGTTGGAGAAACTTATGGTGCATCCCAGAGGGGCGGCTCCGTTATGAGTCATGTGCGAGTGTCTGAATCTGAGGATTTGGGTGTTTTGATTCCTTCCGGTGAAGCTCATATCATCATCGGATTTGAACCGCTGGAGACACTTCGTATGGCACGTCAGTATGCCGGACCGAATACGATGGTCATTTATGATCCTCGTCCGATTTATCCGCTGGGAGTCTTACAGGGAAATCAGACCTATCCATCCATCGAGGATATTACAAAAGAACTTGAAGCATTGACAGCCGAAGCCCATGCGGTACGGGCTGCAGATATTGCTATGGAAATTGGTGATACGAGAGCTGCCAATGTGGCGCTGCTCGGCGCATTCAGCCGTCTTCCGGGATCACCGTTAAATACAGAAGAGCTGGCTGCTATTTTGACACAGCGTTTCCAGGGACGTGCTCTGGAAATTAACCAGAAAGCTTTTGCAAAGGGCTGCGAAGCCATCGACGGGGAAGGGGGCAGCGCAGATGAATGACATCATTACTGTACATTTTCAGCATCATACAACAGATGCAACGCTGGATTTAAAGCTCCCTAGAAATACGGTGATTGATACACTGACACCACATTTATACGAAGCCGGATTTATAGACCCCCAGAAGCCGGGGTATAGATATCTTGTTCAGGATCATCTTTGCGGTTCCAATCATATTCTTGGAAACTATCTGCCGGACAGTGCGGATGAGATGACTGTAAAGGTATTTAATATACCGACGATTATGACATAGGGGGGATATGAAATGTTAAGTACATTTGCACTTGATACACAAGTGATCAAGCCTGGTCTTTGTACGGGCTGTGGTGCTTGCCAGGGCATGTGCCCTTATTGGGATTCTTATGAAGGCCGTACAATATGTTTTTTTGACTGTGAGCGCACAGAAGGACGCTGTCAGGCGTTCTGTCCGCGCATGCCGGCAGATTTGGATGCTCTGAAAAATAAATTCTTTCCGGCAGAAACACTGACACCGGAAATCGGACCGTTTCGGGGACTGTACCTGACACGGGCCACAGACCCGGCTATCCGCGGCAATGCCCAGCATGGCGGCACGATGACTGCACTGGTAGAGCTGGCTCTGAAAGAAGGTTTTATCGATTCTGCCGTGTTGACAAAATCCAAAGGCGGTTTGGATGCAGAAGGCGTTCTTGCCACAACAGCCGAAGAAATTCGGGCCTGTTCCGGAAGCACTTTCCAGATTCCGCCAACACTGGCCGTTTTAAACCGGGCATTAAAAGAAAATCAATATCATAAAATCGGCGTTGTCGGGACACCGTGTAAAACACTGGCTGTCTATAAGATGAAATCCAAACCATTGCCGGAAAATGATAACAATGCGGATAATATTGGAATGGTATTCGGCTTATTCTGCGGTTGGGGCTTAGAGTGGAATGATATTCACAACCTGACAGCGAAATATGCAGATCCGGAAAAAGTAAGCCATATGGATATTCCACCAAGCAAATATCATTCTCTGGTACTCCGTGAGGATGGAAAAGATATTTCCGTAGACCTGGATGAAGTTAATCCGATCGTGCGCCAGGCTTGTCATGCCTGTACAGATATGACGGCAGAATTCAGTGATCTGTCTGTGGGCGGCGCCCGCAGTGCTGATGGCTGGGATGTGGATAAAGGCTGGAATCAGGTCATCGTCCGCACGGAAAAGGGTGAACAGCTCTTGAATCTGGCCCGGGAGAAAGGCATTCTGGAGTTCAAGGATGTACCGGAAACCGGACTTGAAAAGATTAAAAATGCTTCGATGGGCAAGAAGCGCAACGGAACAAACTATCTGAACAGTCTGTAATACAATATGCTCAGAAAAAATAAATAGGCTCCCCTTGAATTAGACAGATTGATAATACGTGTCTATTTCAGGGCGGAGCCTTATTGTGTATTATAATGGGAATTTCAAAAATTAAGTTCAGATTTTTGGACAAAATGTCAGATTTTGGGATGGTGGAAATAAAATATCTAAAGTATACTTCTTCTATAAAAACCATTTAAGGTGGAGAAGGAGGAACGTTTAATATGAAAAAAAATTGGCGTAACAAAGTAGCAGTCGGGTTATCCGCAATTATGGTCATGGGAGCACTTGTCGGCTGCGGCGGCGGAGATAGTAAAGAAACTACAGTAGCCAGCGATGAAACGGGGGAAACAACAGCTGCTGCAGCGGATGGTGAGGTGGAAGACCTTTCATCAGATAATACATTAACATTATATTCGACAGAGTCGGATGATTTGATCAATCTGATTGTTCCTGGATTTGAAGAAGAAACAGGTATTAAAGTAGATATCATTACCGGAGGTTCGGGAGAGATTCTGAAACGTCTCCAGTCTGAATCCAACGAACCGATTGCTGATGTATTACTTGGATGCAGTTACTTGATGGCTAAATCCAATGAAGATTTATTCCAGGAATATGTATCTCCAAATGAGGAATATGTTCTGGACGAATTCAAGAGTGATGGAGCTATTAATCAGTATAAGATGGGATGCAGTGTATTGTTGGTAAATAAAGATTTAGTCGGCGATATCGAAATCAAAGGCTATGAAGATCTGTTAAATCCGGAACTTAAAGGAAAAATTGCAACAGCCGATGCTGCTGGTTCCAGTTCTGCATTTGACCATTTGACAAATATTCTGGTAGATTTCTCTGAAGAAGGCCAGTATGAAAGTGAAGCAGCCTGGGAATATGTTCAGGAACTTTTAAATAACATCGATGGTAATGTTCTTGAATCCTCCAGTGCCGTACATAAAGGTGTTGTTGAAGGCGAATATGCCGTAGGTATTACTTACGAAGATCCGGCCTGCAGTTATATCATGGATGGCGCTGACAATGTTGAGGTTGTTTACATGGAAGAAGGCGTTGTTATGTGTGGTTCCGCGCTGATGGTTGTAAAAGGAACAGATCACCTGACCAATGCACAGAAATTCGTTGATTATGTATTAAGTGAAGAAATTCAGAACAAATTCGGAACCGAAGCCTGCCTGCGTGGTGTTCGTTCAGATTCCGTTGTTGGTGATCATATGGCACCGCTTGACGAGATCAATACAATCACAACAGACTTTGCTTATGTTTCCGAACATAAAGATGAATGGGCTGAAAAATGGACCGAATGTGTAACAAACGTTGAATAATTGATCGTTAAATGCAAAGGAGAGGATGCCCCATAGTTTTGGGGTATCCTCTCAATTTTTAAATAAAAATCTGGATGAAAAGGCGGAATGAATATGAGCTACCCTATTACATTTGAACATGCCGTAAAAAAGTATGGCGATAATATCATTATACCGGACCTCTCGCTGGAGATTCATGACGGAGAATTTTTTACGTTGCTGGGACCTTCGGGATGTGGAAAAACAACACTGCTGCGTATGGTAGCCGGTTTTAATTCCATTGAGGGCGGAGAAATACGATTTAAAGATAAAGTGATCAACAATGTGGCTCCGTCAAAACGGAATATCGGTATGGTTTTCCAGAACTATGCGATTTTTCCTCATCTGACGGTGTTTAAAAATGTGGCCTTTGGCCTTCAGGAACGGAAAGTGGATAAACAGGAAATTACCCGGCGGGTGGACGAGATTTTAAAAACGGTACATATCGAAAATCTTCGTGACCGTCTGCCACAGAACATGTCCGGAGGTCAGCAGCAGCGCGTTGCCTTGGCACGGGCCATAGTGGTTGAGCCGGATGTATTATTAATGGATGAACCACTTTCAAATCTGGATGCCAAGCTTCGCGTGGAAATGCGTAATGTTATCCGTGAAATACAGCATGAAGTAGGAATTACAACGATCTATGTAACCCATGATCAGGAAGAAGCCCTTGCGATCAGCGATCGTATCGGAGTTATGCACAATGGGGTCCTTCAGCATGTGGGCAGACCGCAGAACATTTATCAGCGGCCGGCCAATGAATTTGTAGCTACTTTTATCGGACGCAGTAACATTCTGGATGCACATTGTGTCCATGGATTGAATGAATTTGTCCTCGAATTTGACGGGGGCTATAAAGTAAAGGTCGGAAATCTTCTTCCGGAAGCTAAAAATACGGATAAGGTGCGGGTTTCTGTGCGGCCGGAAGAATTTATTATTACCGAGGGCGAAGAGGGGATTCCTGGAACTATTCGTGACAGCGTATTCCTTGGATTAAATACCCATTATTTTATTACGTTGGATAATGGCCAGGAAGTTGAAACTATTTCCGAGTCTGAGCTGGAAGGAATTATCCAGAACGGAAGCCGGGTTCGATTGAAGGTCAAAGCAAATAAAATCAACGTTTTCAACGCGGACGGAAGCATGAACCTGACCCAGGGGGTGGTGAATGATGTCAAATAAGCTCAAACCGAAAAGCCGGTTTCATGTAGACATTTGGTTTGTTACGACAGTTTTATGCATGCTCTTTTTCATTTTTGGCTTGGTATATCCGATCTTGAAAATCTTTCGGCTGAGTGTCATTAACGGGGAAGGCGAATTTACCCTGGCCTATTTTGCAAAGTTTTTCGGAAAACCTTATTATTTAAAGGCCTTGTTTAACAGTTTAAAAGTGTCTGTCTGTGCGACTATTTGTGCCGTTGTACTTGGAACCGTCGTTGCTTATATTATGAAGACCATGAAAATTGTGGGCAAAGGAGCGCTTGATATTATCATTATTATTACCATGCTCTCTCCGCCGTTCATCGGAGCTTACAGTTGGATTTTGCTCTTGGGCCGCAGCGGATCCATCACAACATTGATTAAAAATTTGACGGGAATTACATTGCCGTCTATTTATGGATTTCCGGGAATGCTGCTTGTATTTACCATGCAGTTATATCCCCTGATTTATCTGTATGTATCCGGTGCATTAAAGAATATGGATAATTCCCTGCTGGAGGCTGCGGAGAACTTTGGATGTACGGGTATCAAACGGGTTTTCAAAGTTGTTCTTCCGCTGATCGCACCGATGATGCTTTCCGGTGGCTTGCTTGTATTTATGCGGAGTATGGCAGATTTTGGTACACCTCAGCTTATTGGTGAGGGTTACCGGACGATGCCTTATTTGATTTATAATGAGTTTATCAGTGAAATGGGCGGTGATGACGGATTTGCTGCAACATTGAGTGTTTTGATGGTCATCTTGACAACTGTGTTATTCTTAATACAGAAGTGGATTTCTAAAAAAATGTCTTTCAGTATGAGCGCGACCAATCCGGTTCAGCCAAAAAAATACCATGGATGGAAAAATATTATTGCTCATATTTTTGTTTATCTGGTAGTACTCATCGGACTGATGCCGCAGATTACGGTCACTTACACCTCCTTTAAGAAAACGAGCGGACGTATCTTTGTAGATGGCTTTTCGTTGGACAGTTATCGTGTGGCATTCAGTAAGATGGGCGGATGTATCCGAAATACATTCACCTTCAGTATTCTTGCTGTGGCATTGATCGTTATTATAGGAACATTGATTGCCTATATTACAATACGTAGGCCGAATGTAGTAACAAATCTTCTGGATATATTGACGATGATGCCGTACATTATTCCAGGTTCTGTTATGGGTATTGCGTTGCTTCTGGGATTTAATAAACGTCCGTTTATGCTGGTGGGCAGTGTGACGATTATTATTTTGGCCTATGTGCTGCGGAGAATGCCGTATACGATTCGTTCCAGCGCAGCTATACTTTCGGGAATTCATCCGAGTATTGAGGAGGCTTCGATCAGCCTTGGAGCGTCAAATCTGAAAACATTTCTTAAAGTTACTGCGCCGATGATGGCACCGGGGGTGCTGTCCGGGGCGATTTTGAGCTGGATGACAATTATCAGTGAATTAAGTGCTTCTGTGCTGCTCTATGTCAATAAGACACAGACCATGACTATTGCCATTTATACGGAGGTTGTCCGGGCGAATTACGGTACAGCTGCCGCTTTGTCTGTTATGCTGACATTGACGACCGTCATCGTTCTGCTTCTTTTCTTTAAGATATCGGGCAGCCGGGAAATCAGCCTGTAGGATATCGGGTAGTCAGGAAACTAATTTGTAAACAGAAAGGGGTGGTACTCACATGCCATATCAGAAACGGGGCTTTTGCCGGCAGATTCAATTAGCCTTTTCTCGTTATGTTGCTGTACTTGTGGGGCTGCTCCTTTTATTTTGGATTGTTTTCATGATAGGGACCCTGGTGGCAGCTTCAAATGCCAATCACCGGGCAAATGCGAACCTAAAAGCAAAGCTGGATTCGGAAATTGGGGCTTATCAGGCCTATATGGAAAGCACGACGGATAACCCGCTGTATGAGCGGTGTTTTCAGGAAAAAGTCTCAAGTACGGAGCTTTATCAGGAGCTTTATGATTTTGTCAGAGCCAGGGAGTGCGGCAGCCTTTTTTATGTCATTGACCAGGAGGGGGATATCCTTTTGACCAATGCCTGGTCAGCCAGAGACAGCTATACGGCAACCAGTCATGATCAGCGCCAGTTTCTGAGACGTCTGGAAAATGGAAATACGGACGGAATGTGTTATCACGAAAGTCGAACAGGAAACCGGGAAATCTGTTATCTGATCGGACGGAGAATCTGTCTGACAGAAAATGAGTGTGGCTATCTGGTATTTGAATTACTGGAAGACGAACTGGAACAGATGATTTCAGAAAAGTATCGGGATGTGGTCATTTTAAGAGATGACTTTCATCGTGTCATTGCCAGCAGTGATGATACATTGGTGGATTCTTTGGGAAAATTTGAAGCGAAAGAAAATCGTTCCCATCGGATGGGTGTCAATGATATGGATTATCTGGTTTATTCCAGCCAATGTGAATTGCTGGATATTGAAATTCTGACAATGGATTCCCTTTCGGTATTTAATATGATCATTAAATATGGCGTAGCATTGATTTTTATTGCAGCGCTTATGATGATCATTATGATCAGTCTCTTATCCCGTTCCGTGGGAACCCGGTTGTCCCGGCCGTTGGAGCAGCTGCAGCAGGCCATTGATGAGTTCCAGAGCGGAAACATGGATTTTCAATTAAGCATTGACTGTGCCGATGAATTCCAATATCTGTCTCACCGTTATATGGATTTGACGGCAGAAATCCGAGAACTTGTGGCTCAGAATGTAGAAATTGCCGACCGGGCCAGACTGGCAGAAATCCGGGAGCTTCAGACCCAGTTTGATCCTCATTTTATTTTTAATATTCTTCAGACGATTCAATACATGAATTATGAAGATCCGATGAAATCCGTACAGATGATTCAGCTTTTATCGAATCTTTTAAGGTACAGTATTGGAACCGGAAAAACCCAGGTTGCACTTAAAGATGATATTCAATATATTCAGACTTACCTGGAATTGCAGAAGATTCGCCTTGATGAGAATCTGACCTATGATATTCAGATTCCTGAAGAGATGGAAGACTGTCTTATACCGAAACTTATTATCCAGCCATTAGTTGAAAATTGTATTCGTCATGGATTTCGGAGGAAAGCTTCACTGGATATTGGGATCAGCGGAGAGCTTTCTGGTGCGGATGCGGTTCTTCGGGTGACTGATAACGGAGATGGTATTTCGGAGGGGTCATTGGAAAAAATAAATAAAAAACTTGAAAGCTCAGAGATGCCGGCAGACGCTCATATTGGATTGCAGAATACCCATTGCCGTCTGCGGCTGACTTATGGGAAACCCTATGGAATACAGATTTCAAGCAGGGAAAAAGTAGGAACAGAGATTTTAATTCGTTTTCCGGCTCGAAGAGGAGGAACAGAGGATGTATCGGGTAGTGATAGTGGAAGATGAAAAAGTGATACGGAAGGGCATTATTTATGTCATCGACTGGGCGGCGCTCGATTGTCTTGTCGTCGGAGAAGCAGAGAATGGACAGCAGGGACTGGACATGATTCAGCGTTTTCATCCGGATATTGTTATTACAGATGTGCGTATGCCATTAATGGATGGTCTGGAAATGGTCCGTAAGGGACAGGAAAAGCAAAGTTTTGAAACGATTCTTCTATCTGCCTATGATGATTTTGACTATGTGCAGCAGGCGCTGCATTTGGAGGCCTGTGAATATTTGCTGAAACCTGTTGATAATGAGAAATTGACGAAGGCCATTGCAGGGGCCTGCCGCAAGACAGACAGAAAAAATGAGGTCCGGTGGCTGGAAACCACCTGGAAAGAGAGTCAGAAAAATACTTACGGTCCGTCAGATAGTCTGGATATTGTGGAATTGGAACAGCAGAAACCAAAACTGTCATTTTATCCCGGAAAGATGGTCCGCTATGTTCAGCAGCATTATGCAGAGCGGATCAGTCTGCAGAATCTGAGCGACACTTATAAGGTCAGTGCCGCCTATTTGAGTCGGGAATTTAAAAAAGAGATGGGATGTTCTTTTAATGATTTCCTAAATCGGTATCGGATTCACTGTGCTATTCAGATTATGAAAACAGAAAAAATTCGTGTTTATGAAATTGCGGCATTATGCGGTTTCAGCGATTATAAATATTTTATTTCAATCTTTCATAAATACGTCGACTGTACGCCGACAGAATTCATGGAATATCAGCATAGGGAGCGTATACAGAGGGATGACAATGATACGGAGGAGGATAAGAAATGATACAGCTTGTTGCCTGTGATATTGACGGAACACTGCTTCATGGTGAGGAAACCGAACTGAAACCGGTTGTAATTGATGAGATCCGGCGTTTGAAAAAGAAAAATATTCTGTTCTGTCCGGCCAGCGGCCGGCAGTATACGAGTCTTCGAAGATTATTTCGGGAAGTTGCAGATGATATTTATTATATGTGTGAAAATGGGGCTGTCATCTACGGTCCGGGAAATCCGGGAGCTGTGCTTGCAAAAACGGAGATTCCACGGGATAAGGCAGAAACACTGTGTCACGAAATATTATCCAGAGATCATTGTGAAGTCCTGATTTCCGGAGCGAATATGAGTTATCTTTGTCCGAAGGAAATGGAAATCGTTCGGGTTATCCGGGATTTTACCGGAAATCAGATAACGCTTGTTGGTTCGCCGGAGGAAGTTCCAGAACCGATCGTGAAAATTTCGGCTTATTGTCGTGACGGGGCGGTCAGCATCGACAGACCTCTTGGAGACCGGTGGCGGGATTATTTTAATGTGGCGGTAGCCGGGGTGCCATGGCTTGATTTTACCATGGCGGATAAGGGCAGCGCCATACGTCAGTTGGGCCAGATTCTTTCCATACCGATGGAGAATATAATGGCTATTGGAGATAATTATAATGATGTCACTATGCTGCGTACCGTTGGAGCGCCTGTACTTATGGAAAATGCAGTAGAAGATTTAAAAAATCAATTCCAAAAACGATGTGTTCATGTGACGGATGTCCTTAAAACATTGTAGCTCTATTGCAAATATATATTAAGTATGCTATATTATCAATAACTGAATAAAGAACAGCAGGTGTCAGATTGAAACGATTTCAGATCTGGTGAAAAGGGAAACAGGTGAGAATCCTGTACGAACTCGTCACTGTATTTAGGGAGCCAAAGCCGATATATCACTGGGGAACCGGGAAGATGGCCGATGGCGTTGATCTATAAGCCAGGAGACCTGCCTGACTGTTGTACAGGAACAGATTGTTCCGGACCACGAGTAATTGGTTGTACATATGAAATGTGATTTGTATTATGCGACCCTTTGCCTGTTTTTCAGCAAAGGGTTTTTCTTCACATATTTTTCGATGCTGGCGGATGAACCGTGGAATTTTCGTGGAATGATCCTTTTCCTGTATATTATTCAATAATGCAGACAGACTGGAAAATAGTCGGAAAGAGGAGGAGAACCATGAAAAAGAGATTTGCAGCATTTTTAGCGGCAGCCCTGATGGGAACAATGATTTTGTCCGGATGCGGCAGCAAGAAAGAAGAAACAAAGGCAGCAGAGACAACCGCTGAAACAGCAGAGGAAACGAAGGTGGATGAGACGAAAGCAGCAGAAACGACCGCAGGTGAAGCGGCAGACAAGGTGATTATGGTAGTCAGCTTTGGAACAAGCTACAATGACAGCAGAGAAGCTACGATTGGCGCCATTGAAACAGCAATCGCCGATGCTTATCCGGAATATGAGGTACGCCGGGCTTTCACAAGCCAGATTATTATTGATAAGTTAAAAGAGCGTGACGGACTTGAAATCGATAATGTGGAAGAGGCTTTGGACAGAGCTGTAGCAGATGGTGTTAAAACACTGGTTGTTCAGCCAACCCATTTGATGGATGGATATGAGTATACAGATTTAGCCGATGCTCTGAAAGATTATGAAGATAAATTTGAACAGGTTGCTCTGGCAGCACCATTATTGACCAGTGATGAAGATTTTGATGCCGTAGCTAAAGCAATTGCGGAAGAAACAGCTTCCTATGATGATGGTGCGACAGCAATTTGTTTCATGGGTCACGGTACAGAAGCAGATTCCAACGGAATCTATGCAAAACTCCAGGAAAAAATGACAGCAGCCGGTTATGAAAATTATTTCATCGGAACAGTCGAGGCAGAACCTTCTCTGGAGGATGTAATCGCTGCAATTAAAGAAAAAGGTTCCTATACAAAAGTCGTACTGGAGCCATTGATGGTCGTTGCCGGTGACCATGCAAATAATGACATGGCCGGTGATGAAGACGATTCCTGGAAGAGCCAGATTGAGGCAGAAGGCTATGAAGTTGAATGTATCCTTAAAGGTCTTGGTGAGCTTCCGACCATTCGGGAAATCTATGTAGCACATACACAGGCTGCTATTGACAGTCTTGCAAAATAATTGAATGATATGGAGAAACGATGTTGAAAAAACGAATAGTATATTATGCAGCGCTTCTCATGACGATTACCGGTGTGCTTGGCACACCGGTAATCTGCCATGGGGAGGAAAATCCGGAGACAGCTGCAGAAAGCGAAGTGACAAATTCGGATTTAATTGCCAGCGATGATGAACGGGCCGTCCAGCAGGATGTTGGCGAGGAAGGCTTAGAGCCTGTTTATGGTGAAAACTTAAAAGACGGTACTTATACAATTGAGGTAGATTCCAGTTCTTCTATGTTCCGTATCGTGAGTGCGGAATTGACGGTCAAAGACGGACAGATGAGCGCTGTGCTTACTTTGGGCGGCAAGGGGTATCTTAAGCTGTTCATGGGAACGGGAGAGGAGGCCGTGACGGCCGATGAATCTGAGTATTCGGATTTTGTGGAAGACAGTGAGGGCGCTTATACATACGAGATACCGGTGGAGGCTCTGAATAAGGAACTGGAGTGTACCAGTTTCAGCAAACGCAAAGAAAAATGGTACGATCATCAGATATTTTTTAAAGCGGAAACCCTTCCGGCCGAAGCTTTTGTGATGGAGCAGGAAACCATTGATCTGAAGGATGGCGATTATACGGTGAACGTGGAACTTTCCGGCGGAACCGGAAAGGCAGAGATTACATCGCCTGCAAAGCTTCGCGTTGAGGAGCAAAAGGCGACGGCGGTCATCGAGTGGAGCAGTCCGAATTATGACTATATGATGGTCAACGGCGAAAAATATCTTCCGGTAAATACTGAGGGCAACAGCGTTTTCGAGATTCCGGTGCTTATATTTGACGAAGCTATGGCGGTGACGGCGGATACGACGGCAATGAGTGCGCCTCATGAAATCGAATATACATTGACTTTTGCGAAGGATTCTATTCACAGTGAAAGCAATGGGACGATGCTGGCGATTCCTGTGGTGCTTGCAGCCGGTGTGGTATGTGCCCTTGGTGTGATACTGAAGAAAAAGAGGTCATCTGGAAATGAATCTTAAAAAAAGAACAGTGTCTATAATCTTAACACTTCTATTTATAATAACAGCCCTTGTCTCCTGCGGCTCATCAGAGGAGACAGGGGACAGGCTGTCTGAGGACAGGGATATCAGTCCGGAAATTGAATATGAGAGTCGGATGAATCTGGAATATGCACAGGAATTTGCGGTAGACAAATATAGCGGCGGCTATGCGTTGATTTCCATATCTGATGGCAGCCGTTTTTTAGTCGTGCCAAGGGACCAGGAGGCGCCGGAAAATCTGGATGAAGATATTATTGTCCTGAAACAGCCTGTGGACCACATCTATATGGTAGCTTCAGCGGTCATGGATATGTTTCGGGCGATTGATGCCATGGATGCCATTCGACTTTCAGGGACGGATACGGACGGATGGTATATTGAGGAAGCGAAAGAAGCCATGGAAGCAGGCCGCATACTTTATGCGGGGAAATACAGTATGCCTGATTATGAGCTGATCTTATCCGAGGGATGCCGTCTGGCCATTGAAAATATGATGATTACCCATACGCCGGAGGTGCAGGAGAAGCTGGAAGGCTTTGATATCCCGGTGCTTATCGATCGTTCCAGCTACGAATCCCATCCCCTTGGACGGATGGAGTGGGTGAAGCTGTACGGCGTGTTGATGGGTAAAGAAGATGCGGCGGAAGCAGCCTTTAAGGCCCAGACCGAAGCTCTGGAAGAAATCAGTAATCAGGAGAATACGGGAAAAACAGTGGCTTTCTTCTATCTGACAGCCAATGGGTCGGTGAACGTTCGGAAATCTTCGGATTATGTGCCGAAAATGATTGAACTGGCCGGAGGCAAATATATATTTGAAAATCTGGGAGATGAGAAGAGCAAGGCTTCTTCAATGAATATGCAGATTGAAGAATTTTACGCCGGGGCGAAGGACGCGGATTATCTGATTTATAATAGTACGGTGGATGGAGAGATTGGCTCTGTCGATGAACTTTTGGCAAAAAGCGATCTGCTGAAAGATTTTAAGGCAGTGAAGGAAGGGCATGTCTGGTGTACAACAAATAATTTCTATCAGGAATCCATGTCCCTGGGGACGTTTATTATGGATGTACATACAATACTGACGGAAAGTAAAGCTGCGGATACAGAATATATGTATCTGCTGAAATAGAAAAGAGAAGGTATAAATATGGAAGCAAAGGGGCATAGAGACGGAAGCGCGAATGTGACAAGACGGCGCAGGGAAATAAGATATATACTGTCTTTTGCCATATTGGCAGGACTTCTTTTGATATTTCTGGTATGGAATATCTGTGCCGGAAGTGTTTCAATTTCTTTGGAGGAAATTACGAAAAGCATTTTGGGACAGGAAATCGGAGATACCGCAGCCAATATTCTCTGGAAGATCCGTCTGCCGAGAGCGCTGGCCGCGGTGATTCTTGGCGGTGCGCTGGCCCTTTCCGGATATCTGTTACAGACATTTTTTCACAATCCCATTGCAGGTCCTTTTGTTCTGGGAATTTCATCAGGGGCTAAATTAACTGTGGCTCTGGTCATGGTATTTTCTTTGGGGAATTCCTTGAGAGCCAGTTCTGCATTGATGATCATTGCGGCCTTCGCCGGAGCCATGCTGTCCATGGGCTTTGTGCTTCTCATGTCAAGGAAGGTTCAGCGGATGTCCATGCTGATCATCAGCGGTGTCATGATCGGGTATATTTGTTCGGCTATCACAGACTTGGTGGTTACCTTTGCAGATGATGCGGATATCGTCAATTTACACAATTGGTCGAAGGGGAGCTTTTCCGGGATTACCTGGGAAAATGTGGCGGTTATGGCAGTGGTCGTTTTTATTGTGTTTTTTATAATTTTTTTGATGTCCAAGCCAATCAGTGCTTATCAGATGGGTGAGGCTTATGCGCAGAATATGGGTATAAATATCCGGATGTTTCGTGCGGCGCTGGTCGTTTTATCCAGCATTTTGTCAGGGTGCATTACTGCATTTGCCGGTCCGGTTTCCTTTGTGGGAATTGCGGTGCCCCATTTGGTCAAAAATCTCTTTCGGACTTCCAAACCGATTCTTATGATTCCGGCCTGCTTTCTGGGCGGCGGTGTTTTCTGCCTGTTCTGTGATTTGATCGCCAGAACACTTTTTGCGCCGACAGAACTCAGTATCAGTACAGTCACCGCAGTTTTTGGGGCGCCGGTGGTCATTTTGATCATGGTATACCGTCAAAAGGAGAAAATGTGAGACATGGAGAAAAAATACTTTTATACAGAAGCGATGACGGTGGGATATCAGGGCAAGCCCCTGATTCGTGATATAAAGATCAATATCGATCAGGGAGAAATATTAACGCTCATCGGACCGAATGGTGCTGGTAAATCTACTATATTAAAGAGTATTGCCGGACAACTAAAACTTTTGGGCGGCGCTGTTTATATGAATCATAAAGAACTGGCAAAAATGCCGGGCAGCGAATTGGCTCAGAAAATGGCGGTGGTATTTACGGAGCGGATCCGTTCGGAAATGATGACCTGTGAGGATATTGTGTCAACAGGGCGTTATCCCTATACCGGGAAATTTGGTATATTATCCGAAACGGATCAGAAGGCCGTTGAGGATGCCATGGCGATGGTCCATATGACAGAGCTGCGGGATCAGGATTTTATGAAAATCAGTGACGGTCAGCGGCAGCGGGTGATGCTGGCCCGGGCGATTTGTCAGGAACCGGAAATCATTTTGCTGGATGAACCGACATCCTATCTGGATGTGAAGTATAAATTGGAATTTATGACTATTCTCCAGGAGATGACGCGGAAAAAGAAGCTTTCTGTCATCATGTCATTGCACGAGTTAGACTTGGCTGAACGGGTTTCTGATAAAATTCTCTGTATTCAGGGGAGTTATGTGGAAAAATTTGGACCGCCGGAAGAAATATTTGAACCGGGATATATTTCTCACCTTTTTGGGATGACCGCAGGGAGCTTTGAAGAGACAAGCGGCCTGACAGAACTGGAGGCGCCAAAGGGGACACCGGAAGTTTTTGTTATTGCCGGGGCTGGCAGCGGAAGGCAAATGTTCCGCCAGCTTCAAAGAAAAGGAATTCCTTTTGTAACGGGAATTATATATGAAAATGATATTGATTATCCGACGGCTAAAGCTTTGGCGGTGCATGTAGTGTCGGAACAAGCTTTTGAAAAGGTTTCTGATAAAAAATGTGAAGAAGCCAAAAACTGGATCGAACGCTGTGAAAGTGTCATTTGCTGCCGAAAAACCTTTGGTACGCTGGAAGAAGCCAATGCCTCATTATTGGACTATGCAAAAAGATGCGGTAAGTTAAAGGAAAAAACTATAACTGGCTAGCGGATTTTCATATTGGACGCAGAATCTGAAATATGCTATTATTACCTCGTAATCAGGTAGGAAATATATAGTATCAATAGATAGCAGAAAACAGACTGCGGAAAGAGGTAAGTTATGGCAAAAAAATCATATGCAGAAAGAAATTTGAAATTTGAAACATTACAGTTACACGTTGGACAGGAGCAGCCGGATCCAGTGACCGATGCGAGAGCCGTACCAATATACCAGACATCTTCTTATGTGTTCCGAAACAGCGAGCATGCGGCAGCACGGTTCAGCCTGGCAGATGCAGGAAACATTTATGGACGTCTGACAAACCCGACAGAAGACGTGTTTGAACAGCGTATTGCGGCGCTTGAAGGCGGCGTAGCTGCTCTGGCCGTAGCTTCTGGCGCGGCGGCTATTTCATATACATTTCAGAATCTGGCCCATGCCGGAGATCATATCGTAGCGGCAAAAAATATTTATGGCGGCACTTATAATCTTCTGGCCCATACATTACCGGAATATGGGATTACAGCGACCTTTGTAGATCCATTTAATTATGACGAAGTTGAAGCAGCCATTCAGGAAAATACAAAGGCAATCCATATTGAAACTCTTGGCAATCCGAATTCGGACGTCGTTGATATTGAGAGAATTGCAAATATCGCTCATGCACATAAGATTCCGCTGGTTGTAGATAATACGTTTGCTACACCATACCTTGTACGGCCGATTGAATACGGCGCTGATATTGTCGTTCACTCTGCAACGAAATTTATCGGCGGTCATGGAACAACGATCGGCGGCGTGATTATTGACAGCGGCAAATTTGACTGGGAAGCCAGCGGCAAATTTCCATCATTAACAGAACCAAATCCGAGCTATCATGGAATCAGCTTTACAAAAGCTGTTGGGGCGGCTGCTTTCGTTACAAAGATTCGTGCGATTCTGCTCCGTGATACAGGAGCGACCCTGTCTCCGTTCCACGCATTTATATTCCTTCAGGGACTTGAGACCTTATCCCTTCGGGTAGAGCGTCATGTAGAAAATGCTCTGAAGGTTGTAGAATATTTAAATAATCATCCTCAGATTGAAAAAGTCAATCATCCATCGGTATCCGATGATCCTGAGCAGCAGGCGTTGTATAAGAAGTATTTTCCAAATGGCGGCGGTTCCATTTTTACATTTGAAATTAAAGGCGATGCTCAGAAAGCTAAGGATTTTATCGACAATCTGGAACTGTTTTCACTGTTGGCGAATGTGGCTGATGTAAAATCCCTTGTCATTCATCCGGCGACAACGACCCATAGCCAGTGTACAGAAGAAGAATTGGCAGATCAGGGGATCAAACCAAATACAATTCGTCTTTCCATTGGAACAGAAAATATCGATGATATCATTGAAGACCTTGAAGAGGCATTTAAAGCTGTGTTATAGAAATATGTAAAATTATTGGACGTTTTACCTAAAATATGATATGATATAAAATGCACGTAAAATCAGCAGAAGTTTTTAAAACGTTGAAATGGAGTTTAGGAGGGGATTCTCAGTGCAAATGGAATCCCCTCCTGCAAAGCGTTTTTCTTGACAGCGCTTTATTATGGTTTTAAAAAGGTTTGTATGGTTTGCGGGTTTCGGGATTGTAAATACGTTGAGGAAAATTAAAAGCCCAAAAATAATTTTTCTTAATCGTGTTTATGATCCTGAATAATGACACCATTCTGTTCCATGTCAGCAATTTCATCTGCGGAGTAACCGATTTCTTTCAAAATCTCAACAGAATCTTCGCCGAGGTATGGACAGCGTCCGATACGGCCTTCCTCATCTTTGATGGCCGGACGTTCTGTAAAGAATACCGGAGTTCTTGCGTAATAAACATTTTTGCCATCCGGCGTTGTTTTCTTATAAATATAATCATTTGCCCAGTTCTGTTCATCAGTAGCGACTTCTTCCATTGTCTGAACAATTTCGAATGGAATGTCAGCTTCTGTCAGTTTATCAATCCATTCACTCAAAGTAAATTGTGCAAATACAGGTTCAAGTACTTCTACCATAGTAGGGATGTTCTGAAGCATTGCCTCGTAAGTATTGAAGCGAGGATCTTCTAAAAGGAAATCTGCTCCGGATACTTTTACGAATCTTGGAAGCTGTGTATCGTACTGGAGCAATGCCAACTGTAACCAGCGGCCATCTTTTGTTTTATATGTAGTTGCAGTTGCACTGTTTGTCTGTTTACGGCTTGTAGGAAGAACACTTCCATATTCCATAGCGCCCATCATCCATGAAATACCGTATACGGCTGTGTCTAACAGAGAAACTGTAACACGTTCGCCCTCGCCGGTCTTTGCCTGACGATACAATGCAGCCAGAATACCGGAAGCAAGTGCAATACCTGCATAGAAATCACCAAATCCGGAAATCGGTACACCTGGTGCTGTATCCTTTTCCATAATGGATAAGGCGACGCCGCCTCTTGAAAAATATGCTGTGTAGTCAAATCCCGGTTTGTCTTTTAACGGACCGACTTCACCATATCCAAGAATGGAGGCATGAATCAAATGTGGATATTTCTCATGGAGTGTTTCATAATCAAGGCCTAATTTTTTTAATGCCTGGACACGGTTATTTGTTAAAAATACATTAGCAGATTCAAGAAGTTTGCCAAAGGCTTCCTGGCCTTTAGGATCTTTCAGGTTGATACAAAGGTCTCTCTTGTTGGCGTTCAATCCGTCAAGACCGTAATCATGTCCATCCTCGCCCGGTGCTGGATATCTGTAACTACGGGCAATTACACGGAAATCATCGCCTTTTGGAGATTCAACTTTAATAACTTCTGCACCGTAATTTGCTAAAATTCTTCCGCAGGAAGGTCCTGCAATAAATGTTGATAAATCGACTACTCGGATTCCCTCTAACTGTGCCATTCTTATTCTCCTTAAAAATGTGTACAAAATCAATGGTTACCGAACTGTAGATTGCGCGCAAAAAAATATAATATATATTTTCCTAAGTTCTACTTTGTTTTATCATTCATTGGCCTAACTGTCAATAGATAACTGTTCAGTCAAAAATAAGTTTGTCAGGGTTGCACAAAAATTGGTCCAACCAATCTAAACTTTTATGTGCGTTATTGTGCATTTTTTTTGTGAGACGAAATCCTCCAACCTGTTGCTTGCAACCTGGGATCCAAAGAGTATAATAAATATCTGAGGTGAAAGTTGCAGGATGAAGGAACATGTTTTTTCAAACCGGGCGCTGGCGGCGTTGCTTCTGCCGCTGGTAATTGAACAGTTTTTAAATTCAATGATGGGAACAGCGGATACGATCATGGTCAGCAATGTAGGTTCTGCGGCCATATCGGCGGCATCCCTGGTGGATTCTTTAAATATTCTGGTGATTCAGGTCTTTTCGGCATTGGCGGCCGGAGGAACGATTATTTGTTCCCAATATCTTGGCAGTCATAATGAAAGAGAAGCCAATCGGGCGGCGGTGCAGCTCCTGATTGTTGTGGGAGCGATCTCCACAGCAATTATGATCTTATGTCTTATTTTGAATGAACCGCTGCTCCGACTGATTTTTGGTTATGTGGAAAACAGCGTTATGGAAGCGGCGAAGACTTATTTCTTTTATACGGCGATTTCTTTTCCGTTCATCGCTTTGTTTGATGGAGCTTCGTCAATTTTCAGGGCACAGGAGAATACAAGGTGTCCGATGATTATCTCTGTGATTTCAAATGGCTTGAATATCGGTGGAAATGCTGTGCTGATCTGGGGATTTCATATGGGAATTGCCGGGGCAGCAATTGCCACATTGGCATCCCGGATTTTCTGTGCAGTCGTGGTTCTTTATTTTTTACATAAGCCGGGGAATGTGATAGCCATGCGGCATTTGAGCCGTCCGGACGGGAAATTGATTCGTCGAATATTGTCGATTGGTTTGCCGTCGGGCGTCGAAAATGGGATGTTTCAGTTTGGTAAGCTGGCTATCCAATCTACGGTGTCCACCCTGGGAACGGTGGCGATTGCTGCCCAGGCCATGACGAATATATTGGAAAATCTCAGCGGTATCGCAGCTATTGGAATCGGCATTGGTCTGATGACAGTGGTGGGGCAGTGTATGGGCGGCGGCCTGAAGGAAGAGGCGGCCTATTATATAAAAAAACTGACGGGCGTCAGTGAAATCGTAGTTATCCTGAGCAGTCTCCTTGTCTTTGCCCTGGTGCGTCCGGTAACGTATTTCGGTGGGATGGAAGCGGAAAGTGCCGGTTTGTGCATTTATATGATTGGCTGGATCACGGTGGTCAAACCGCTGGTCTGGACACTGTCTTTTATTCCGGCCTATGGTATGCGGGCCGCCGGAGATGTGCGTTTCTCCATGGTGATGTCGACGGTGACCATGTGGCTTTTCCGGGTAACATTATGTGTTGTTTTATGTCGGTTTTTCGGTTTCGGTCCGATGGCGGTCTGGATTGGAATGTTTACGGACTGGACGGTCCGGGGAATTGTGTTCACATTGCGGTTTTTCAGCGGAAAATGGGCAGAATTTCATGTGATTCCATAGATTAAGGGGTGTAGACAAACCCCGGAGGAAAAGGTATACTTTATGATAACGATGAAATTGGAGGGATTTTATGGAAACGATATTTAAACGGCGCAGTGTAAGAAAATATACGGAGACTCCTGTGACGGACGAACAGGTGAAACAGATCATCCGGGCAGGTATGGCAGCTCCAAGTGCAAAGAACAGCAGGGAGTGGGTATTTATTGTGCTGCGTGATCCGGAGATTTATAAGGCATTTTCCGAAGTCCATGTCAATGCATTTGCAATGAAAACGGCCCAGGCGGCAATTCTTGTCTGCGCGGATTTATCAAAGGAACAGGATCCGGGACAGGGATGGTGGATTCAGGATTGCTCGGCTGCCATGGAAAATATGCTGCTTGAAGCAACAGATTTGGGATTGGGCTCTCTCTGGCTTGGGGTACATCCAAAACCGGATCGTATCGCATGCTTAAAAGAAGTATGTAAACTGCCGGAAAATATTGAACCGCTGGGGATTGTTTCATTGGGCGAATCGACGAAAGAACGGACGGCCAATGACAGATATATTGAGGATCAGGTATTTTTAAATACTTATGGAAATTCATGGGAGAAATAGAGGTAAAGTAAAATGAAAAGTACGATCAGCAGAGAGGAAGCACTGGCATTGCTTCAAAAATATAATAAAGAGGCATTTCATATCCAGCATGGACTGACGGTGGAAGGAACAATGCGTTGGTATGCAAAAGAGCTGGGTTATGGAGAAGAGGAAGATTATTGGGGCATTGTCGGATTGCTCCACGATATTGATTTTGAGCTGTATCCGGAAGAACATTGCGTGAAGGCACCGGAGCTTTTACGGGAAGCCGGAGTCGGTGAGGACATGATTTATTCCATATGCAGCCATGGCTATGGTATCTGCTGTGATCTGGAACCAAAGCATGAGATGGAAAAAGTGCTTTTTGCAGCGGATGAATTAACAGGGCTTATCGGTGCGGCTGCGCGGATGCGTCCGTCGAAAAGTGTCATGGATATGGAAGTATCCAGTTTGAAAAAGAAATTTAAAGATAAACGGTTTGCAGCGGGATGTTCCAGAGACGTGATTCGGCAGGGAGCAGAACGTCTTGGATGGGAATTAAATGATTTGTTTGAGAAAACCATCCTGGCAATGCGGTCCTGTGAAAGCACGATTCTTGATGAAATGCAGAAATTGGGCCTTTAAATAAAAAATTTGGTGTTGAATGAAGACGGATTTTGAATTAATATATATAGTATCTATCTATTATTACGGGGGTGAAGAAGAATGACAGGTGCAGATGCCATGGTAAAATGTTTAGAAGCACAGGGGATCGACGTGGTATTTGGCTATCCGGGAGTAGCGATTGCTCCTTTTTATAACAGCCTGTATGATTCAAAGATTCAGAGTATTTTAGTTCGCCAGGAACAGAATGGCGGACATGCAGCCAGTGGTTACGCCCGTGTAACAAGGAAACCGGCGGTTTGTATTGCCACATCCGGCCCGGGAGCTACCAATCTGATCACTGGTATTGCCACTGCCTATTCGGACAGTATACCGATGGTGGCAATTACAGGGCAGGTATCGACACGGCTTTTAGGAAAGGATGTTTTTCAGGAGGCCGATATCACCGGAGCCTGTGAACCGTTTGTAAAATATAGTTATCTCGTGAAAGATGTAAAGGATATTCCTCGGATTTTTAAAGAGGCTTTTTACATTGCGTCCACCGGACGTCAGGGCCCGGTGCTTATTGACGTACCGATTGATATCCAGAAGCAGGAATTTGAGTATACAGAGCCGGGAGAAGTTTCCATCCGGGGTTACAAGCCGAAGGTAAAAGGACATATCGTCCAGATTAAAAAGGTGGTTGAGGCCATTCAGAAGGCGAAAAAACCTTTAATCTGTGCCGGCGGCGGCGTAGTTCTTGGACATGCGGAGCCGGTAATTCAGGAGTTTTGTGAGAAGTACAGTATCCCGGTGGTTACGACGATGATGGGCGTGGGCAGTATGCCGAAACGGCATCCGCTGTTTTTCGGGATGCTTGGAACGAATGGTAAACCGTATGCAAACCGGGCCGTAGCTGAGAGCGATCTTCTTATTATTGTCGGAGCCAGAGTGAATGACCGGTCGATCGGAGCCTTATCCAAACTGGAACAGGATCGGTTGATCATTCATATTGATATTGATACGGCGGAAATTGGCAAAAACATCGGACCGACGATTCCGTTGGTAGGCGATGCACGTCTGATTTTTGAAAGTCTGATGGAATATGATATTAACGTTTCCTTTGAGGAATGGGTTGAACGGCTGCGAAATATTAAAGTGAACTGTGTGGATTACCGTACATTCCATGAAGGATTTATCAATCCATGTTTGTTTGTTGAACATTTGACAGAACGGATGGATGAAGATGCTATTTATGTTGCAGATGTGGGACAGAATCAGCTTTGGTCGGCAGATAACTATGTTATGAAAAAGGGCCGTTTCCTGACGACAGGCGGCTTTGGAACAATGGGTTACGCCATCCCGGCAGCGCTTGGTGCCAAGATGGCAGCACCGGACCGTCAGGTGGTTGCTGTCTGCGGCGACGGTTCTTTCCAGATGTCCATGAACGAGCTGGCTACCATGCTTCAGAACAATATCAAGGTTAAGATTATTATTATGAAGAATATGTATCTTGGACTTGTACGTGAATATCAGTATAACAATTACGATGAAAATTATATTGCTGTAGAACTGGGCGATATTCCAAATCTGAGAAAGATTGCGGAGGCCTATGACATGGATTATTTCCATTTGAGAGATATGTCAAAGATGGATGAGACGATTGAAGCCTTCCTGGCTTGTGAGAATTCGGCCCTGTTCGTCTGCCATGTTTATAAATTTGATAAAGTAAAGGAGTAGAGACAGATGAAAGGTATATTTTCCGTACTGGTTGAAAACCAGTCTGGTGTGTTATCAAAAACTGCCGGACTGTTTGCACGACGGGGATACAATATCGACAGCCTTGCTGTTGGTGAAACAGACAATCATGAGATATCCAATATGACCATCGTCTCTACAGGAGACGCAAAGGTCATTGATCAGATTGAAAAGCAGCTGAATAAAAAGGTTGATGTGATCAAGGTGCGTCGTTTGAAAGAACTTCAGAGTGTCTGTCGGGAACTGTTGATGATGAAAATCTCTTATAATAACACGACCCGCAAAGATATTATGGAAGTTTGTATGATCATGAATGCAAAAATTTCTCATGTATCCACCAAAAGTATGATTATCGAGCTGGATGCAAGCCCGGATATTATCGAGAGTTTTATTAAGATTGTTCAGCCTTTTGGAATTATCGAGATGGCGCGGACGGGTGTCATCGCGCTTCAGAAAGACGAGTAATTGAGATAAAAGGTAAAATTTGCCAAAACCTGGGAAAAGTGGTAGAATGCGGGTAATAAGGGAGACATATTTTATTTTTGCGGCGTAACATCGAGGAGAGACAGCTTATGAATCAGAAATCGCAAACCACGGAAGAAGCGCTGGTTGCAGGAATGAAACATTTAATAACCGTTATGCCATTTGAAAAAATCACTGTGAAGGAGATTGCCGATGCGGCTAATGTAAAGCGTCCGACATTTTATAATCATTTTAAAGACAAGTATGATATTATTGAGTATATTCTCAAGCAGGATCTGATAGAACCGGCCCGGACGCTGGTGTCCTGTGATATGCTCGAGGAAGCTATTCGTCTGATACTTGTGACAATGAAAATGGATAAGACCTTTTATATGCGTATCGCAAGAATTGGGGATGACTATATTTTTCATCACATTGTGCTGCAGCTTCTGAAGGAATTGCTGTTAGGTGTTATGAGGGAGCGTATGGTCGACGAAGATAATGGCAATCCGATGTTGACAATGGATAATATTGCAGAATATTATGCTTATGGACTTACCTTTGGTATCAGTAAATGGGTACAAAAGGGAATGAAGATGGAAGTGGACGAGGTGCTTGAAGCATTAAAGGTATTATTATCCGAGTCACTGACAGATCTGATTTATCATCGGAGCGCAGAACATAATTTGGCAAATATCACAAAAAAATGACATTTTATTGAAAATGTCGAAAACGGGAAACAAATGATAAAGATTGAATCTTAACAGATTCAATCTTTTTTTTTATGATGATTGGTAAATAAAGACCAGAATACTTAATACAATAATAGAAGGGCGGTGAGCAGATGGCAATTGGTATCGTGGTCATTATTGCACTGGGCGTAGGTACTCATATTTTTGAAATCACAATGAAGGCTGCGGCCACACAGGCGAGTTTGAGCAGGAAACAGATGGTTGTGCTTGGCGCCGTTTTTGGTGGTATTCAGATGCTGCTGATGCTCCTGGGATTGTTTGTAACCTGGATTATTGAGGAAACCTGCGAGATGAATGTGGTCAACCATATTTATCGATATGCCGCGATGATTTTTTTGTTCATACTTATAGCTAAAAGTCTGTTTGAGGGAATACATATAAAGGAGTTCCGGGAATGCCGGGCAGAGCCTTTGTCATTAAGTCAGTGGGCTATGCAGGCAGTGCGTACCGGAATTGAAGCTTCGGTTGTAGGGATGAGTATTACTTATTTGAATCCGGATACTTTGTATGATATGGTCTGCGTTCTGTGTATCAGCATCCTGGCTGCAATCGGCGGACTTTGGTACGGATACTGGAGAGGTGTTAAAGGCCAGAGAATACTGAATTTAAGTGGTGCAATTTTATTAGGAGTTGCCGGTGTGTATATGATTATACGCCAGGGGACAGGGATTTAAGAAGGAGGAAACATATGAATAAAGCAATTAGTAATTTTTCTCATGCAGTACAGAGAAAAACAGTTGGAATGTTAGTTGATACAGTTTTAAAGCAGGTGGACAAGGACAGGGAAAAAGGCTTCCTGGATGCAGTGGATTTGGCAGAGCAGTTCTGGGGAAAGGGATTTTCCAAAGAAGATTACGATAAAGTCAGAGCGGCCATTAAAGATCCGAATAATAAATGGATTCGCTATATCAACCGGGTGTTGGATGAGACAAATCCAAATGTAGCTAAAACAGCGATTATGAATCTCGGTTTTGAGGCGTTCATCCGGGGAACAAAAATGATTCGTAAAAATCGTGAGATTTATAATTGTAATATTCCATGGCTGATTTTATTTGACCCGACATCGGCCTGCAATATGCACTGTGATGGATGCTGGGCAGGAACTTATGGCAATAAGCATAATTTGACCTTTGAAGACATGGATAAAATTATTACGGAAGGCAAAGAATTGGGGATTTATCTTTACATGCTGACCGGCGGCGAACCGTTGGTACGAAAGAAAGATATTCTGCGTCTGGCTGAAAAGCATAACGATGTGGAGTTTTCAATTTATACCAATTCTACATTGATTGATGATGCTTTCTGTCAGGAAGTTGTCCGTCTTGGAAATATTACATTCCAGCTTTCCATTGAAGGAACGCCGGAGACCAATGACGCCCGCCGTGGTGACGGTCACTATGATGCGGTTATGAATGCTATGGATCTGTTCAAGAAATATGGTATTATTTTTGGAACATCGATCTGCTACACAAGATATAATATTGAGGCTGTAACAAGTGATGAATTTCTGAAGATGATCACGGAAAAGGGTGCCCGTTTTGGTTTCTATTTCCACTATATGCCGGTAGGCAACAATGCGGTGCCTGATTTAATGCCGACAGTGGAACAGCGGAAATATATGATTCAGAGAATCCGTTATATACGTTCAACAGAATCGGATATAGAATTCTTCCCGATGGACTTCCAGAATGATGGCGAATATGTAGGCGGCTGTATAGCCGGCGGTCGGAACTATTTCCACATTAATTCGGCCGGAGATGCGGAACCGTGTGTATTTATCCACTATTCTAATGCAAATATTCACGATATGTCCATTCTTGAGATTTTGCAGAGTCCGTTGTTTATGGCTTATCATGAAGGCCAGCCGTTTAACAAGAATCATCTTCGTCCGTGTCCGATGTTGGAAAATCCGGAATTGCTTCAGGAAATGGTGCATAAGACCGGCGCTCACAGTACGGATTTGGAATCTCCGGAACCGGTAGAACATCTTTGCGGAAAATGTGCCGAGTATGCCGCCAATTGGCAGCCGAGTGCGGATGAAATCTGGAATCATACAAAGCATAAAAAGAAACAGTATGAAAATTATAAAAAACCGACGGAGAATCGGGCTGTGGGGGCTTAAATAAATCCGTCTATTGTCATAATGCTGCATTTTCGTTATAATAAGGGTCAGGTAAAAAACTTGATGAAGGGAAGTAACGAAGATGCAGCATTTTGATAGTGATTATTTGGAAGGCGCCCATCCGGCCATCCTGCAGCGGCTTATGGAAACCAATATGGAGAAGACATCGGGCTATGGGACAGATATATATTGCGAGAGAGCCCGGAAAAAGATTCTTGAGGCCTGCGGCTGCCCAAAGGGTGAAGTTTATTTTATGGTTGGAGGTACTCAGGTCAATTCGACAGTCATTGGATCAATGTTGAAATCTTATGAAGGTGTTGTGGCTGCCGATACGGGTCATATCAGTGTCCATGAGGCTGGAGCTGTGGAAGCGACAGGCCATAAGGTGCTGACGGTTCCCGGAGTGCAGGGGAAACTTTTGCCGGAAGCATTAAAAGCCTATATGGAAACCTATTATAATGACGAAAACCATGAGCATATGGTCTGGCCGGGGATGGTCTATATTTCCCATCCGACGGAGTATGGTACATTGTATACAAAGGATGAACTGGAACAGTTGCATGAAATCTGCAGTGAATACCATATGCCGTTGTTTTTGGATGGAGCCCGTCTGGGATATGGATTAATGGCGGACGATACAGATGTTACGTTAAAAGATATTGCTGAAAATTGCGATGTATTTTATGTTGGCGGAACAAAGGTCGGAGCTCTTTTTGGTGAAGCGGTGGTCTTGACAAAACCGGGAGTGATTCCTCATTTCTTTACAAGCATTAAACAGCATGGGGCTCTGTTAGCGAAGGGTCGCATTCTTGGAATTCAGTTTGATACACTGTTTACAGATGATCTTTATTTTAAAATCAGCCGTCATGCTATCGATATGGCGATGAAGCTTAAGCGGGGGCTTCTGGAAAAAGGATATACATTTTATTTGGATACAGTGACTAATCAGCAGTTTGTTATTCTTGATGACATGCAGATGACAGCTTTGGATGGAAAAGTTTCCTATAGTTTCTGGGAGAAACTGGCGGATGGGCGGACGGTCGTTCGGTTTGCCACAAGCTGGGCTACCCGGGAAGAGGATGTGGATGAATTGTTAAGAATATTAGGACAGGTGAAGATGGATGTATAATGAATTGACGGAAAATGATATCAAAAAGATGGAAGAAGAAATCGAGTATCGGAAACTGGTTGTACGCAAAAATGCCATCGAGGCGGTGAAAGAGGCCCGTTCCCATGGGGATTTGAGTGAAAATTTTGAATATCATGCGGCAAAGAAGGAAAAAAATCAGAATGAAAGCCGGATCCGGTATTTGGAAAGAATGATAAAAACTGCCAAAATTGTCACCGATGAATCCAAGGATGACGAAGTCGGATTAAATAATCTGGTGGATGTTTATTTTGAGGATGATGATGAAACAGAACGGTTTAAATTGGTAACAACTATCCGTGGAAATTCTCTGGAAGGTCGGATCAGTACAGAATCACCGATTGGTAAGGCAATATTCGGACATAAAGTCGGCGACCGGGTTTATGTGGAAATCAATGACAAACAGGGTTACTATATTGTCATCAAAAACATTGAAAAAATTCCGGACGATGATTCGGACCCAATCCAGAAATTTTAGAAATATTTTAGGAAAAATCCAGTAAAGTTTAATTGAATTCCGGTGGAGCAAAGGGTATAGTAATATCATTGTATAAATGGAAGGACGATGTGTAATGCGTAATAAGTTGCAGCGTTTTATGATGGGACGCTATGGTATTGATAAGATGGGTCAGGTGTTGTCTGTCTGCTCATTAATTCTGGTCGCTTTGGGGATATTTTTGAAAATATCTGTGTTTTACTGGGCTGGGCTGGTACTGATCGGTTACATTTATTTTCGGATGCTTTCCAAAGACATTCCCAAACGTTATGCGGAAAATCAGGCTTTTTTACGTCATTATTATTGCCTGACCGGCTGGTTTACCGGCAAGAAACAGTCTATGGAACGGAATAAAGGCTATCGTATTTTCAGATGTCCACAATGCAAGCAGAAAGTCCGGGTTCCTAAGGGCAAAGGAAAGATCAGCATTCATTGTCCAAAATGCGGAAATGATTTTATTAAACGGAGTTAGGCGGTTTCTATGTTTGGATATGTGGTGATTAATGAACCGGAATTAAAAATTAAAGATTATCGGGAATACAGAGGGGTATATTGTGGTTTATGTCAGACATTGAAGCACAAATATGGCCCCTTTGGTCAATTATGCCTGAATAATGATATGACTTTTATGGCCTTGCTTCATATGTCCCTTTACGAGGATGAGGAAATCAGCGGAGAACGGATTTATCGATGCAAACTCCATCCGACGCGGAAACTGAAGATTTATGAAAATCCCTGTTTGGATTATGCGGCGGATATGACCGTGGTGTTGAGCTATTATCTGGCCAGGGATCATTGGATGGATGACCGGAAGCCGCAGGCGCTTGCACAGATGATGCTGCTTCGGAGAAAGGTGAAGAAACTTTCAAGGATTTATCCAAGACAGTTTCGGGCTGTGAAAAATTATGTCTATCGGTTGGAGGCCGCGGAACGGGCCGGCGAGAAAGATTTGGATGTACTGGCTGGATTGACCGGGACCATGCTCGGAGAGATCATGAACTGGAAAGATGATATCTGGTCCGGAATGCTGAAGGAAGTAGGTTTTTATTTGGGGAAATTTATTTACCTGATGGATGCCTATGAAGATTTGGATAAGGATATCACGAAACATCGGTTCAATCCATTGACATTATACAGGTCTCAGTCGGATTTTGAAGAGAAGATATTTTCCATGCTGGATCTGATGATGGCGGACTGTGCACGGAGCTTTGAGAAGCTGCCGTTGAGCTTAGATGTTGAAATTTTGCGGAATATACTGTATGCTGGAGTGTGGAGTAAATACATGAAGATCAGAAATGATAAAAGTAAAACGGAGGAAGTTCGGGATGAATCCTTATGATATATTGGGCGTTTCACCATCAGCAACGGATGAAGAGATTAAAAAAGCCTATCGAACACTGAGTCGAAAGTATCATCCGGATGCCAATGTGGGCAAGCCGGGCGAGAAAGCTGCTGAGGAAAAATTTAAACAGATTCAGCAGGCCTATACTCAGATTATGAAGGAAAGAGAGCAGGGATATAGAACCTACGGTTATCAAAACAATAACCAGACAGCCGGGGGAGATTCGGATACGGTGGAGATGCAGGCTGCGGTAAACTTCATCAATAGCCGACGTTTCACGGAGGCATTAAATGTTTTGGAGGGTATTCAGAACCGTAATGCTCAGTGGTATTATTTTTCGGCGATTGCCAATGCGGGGCTTGGAAATAACATCCGTGCCCAGGATATGGCCCGTCAGGCCATGGAAATGGAGCCAAATAACGCTCAGTATCAGATGCTCTGGCAGCAGCTCCAGTCCGGCCGCCAGTGGTATGGGGATATGGCCGGAGGTTATGGCCGTCAGTATATGTCTATAGATAATATATGTTGTCAGATTTTAGCGTTAAATATGATGTGCGGCTGCTGCTGTCGGCCGTGTTAAGCTGCTGTATCAGAGGCACTTACAGATGTGATGATTGATACCTTCCAGTTATTGTTCAATGAATAAACAATATTGTACAAATTGTATTAATTTTAGTACAATGTAGTCAGGTTAAGAATTCAAGGGAAAAGAACAATAACATGGGAGGTATTATTATGGGAAAGATTATGAGCGCAAAAGAAGCATCGATGTTGGTAAAGGGCGGAGACACGATTGCAGTTGGCGGTTTTGTTGGATGTAATCATCCGGAAGAATTAACAGTAGCATTGGAAAAACGTTTCCTGGCGACAGGATGTCCGAGAGATTTAACATTGGTATATGCAGCCGGACAGGGTGATGGAAAAGATAAGGGACTGAATCATCTTGGCCATGAAGGCATGTTGAAAAAGATTATTGGGGGCCATTGGGGGCTTACACCGAAGCTTCAGAAGCTTGCGGTGGAAAACAAGGTAGAGGCTTACAACCTGCCGCAGGGAGTTATTACTCATCTCTTCAGAGATATTGCGGCAGGAAAGCCGGGTACCATTACTCATGTAGGATTAGAAACCTTTGTAGACCCGCGCTTGGACGGTGGAAAGATTAATTCAAAGACAACGGAAGATATTGTAAAACTGATTGAACTTGACGGCGATAAATTCCTCTATTATAAATCTTTCCCTATTGACGTGGCATTTATCCGGGCCACCTATTGTGACCCGGACGGTAATGCCTGTATGAGGAAAGAAGCGGTGACTTTGGAAAGTCTTTCCATTGCTCAGGCGGTCAAAGCTTCGGGCGGCAAAGTTATTCTTCAGGTAGAGAGTATTGTAGAATCGGGAAGCATTGATCCGAGACTTGTGAAGATTCCTGGCATTTATGTGGATGCCATTGTTATTTCGGAACCGGAAAATCATATGCAGACATTTGGTGAACATTTTAATCCGTCTTATTGCGGAGATATCCGGGTTCCTGTAGATAGCCTGAAACCGATGGAATTGGGCGTACGAAAGATTATCAGCCGTCGTGCGGCCCTCGAATTGCAGAGTCACGCTGTTATTAATCTGGGTATTGGTATTCCGGAGGGTATTGCCAGCGTGGCTAATGAAGAAGGCGTTAAAGGACTGAAGCTGACGGTAGAGTCCGGACCAATTGGCGGTGTTCCGGCCGGCGGAAAGAGCTTTGGTGCTGTAGCGAATCCGGAGTGTATTCTGGATCAGCCGTATCAGTTCGACTTCTATGACGGCGGCGGCCTGGATATGGCATTCCTTGGTCTGGCTCAGTGTGATGAAGACGGAAATATCAATGTCAGCAAGTTTGGTCCGAAGATTGCGGGATGCGGCGGATTTATCAATATTACACAGAATGCAAAAAGGGTTGTTTTCTGCGGAACCTTTACAGCGGGAGGCCTGGATGTGGCTGTCGAAAACGGTCAGCTCCATATCCTTCAGGAAGGCAAGAGCCGCAAGTTTTTGAATCATGTCGAACAGATTACTTTCAGCGGCAATTATGCGAAACGTCTGAATAAAGAGGTTCTTTATATCACAGAACGTGCCGTATTTAAGTTGACAAAAGAAGGCTTAACGCTTATTGAAATAGCTCCGGGCGTGGATCTTGAAAAAGATGTTCTGGCCCATATGGATTTCAAACCTTTGATCTCCAAAAACTTAAAACTTATGGATGAGTTCCTCTTCCGTGAGGAATTGATGGATCTGTCTAAGAAAATTGCATAAATTGTTATAATGTTGGCTTGCCTATAATCGGGGCGGTTTTTCAACGGATGTTTTGACGTTGGGAGACCGCTTCTTTTTTTTACGCATAGAGATATTTTGAGAGGATTATAAAAATATTTAAGTTGGATGTCAGATTTTGTCCGGTGTCTGCGTTATAATTATCAGAGTACTCAATAAGAATGCAGGAGGTAACAATGCGGATGCTTTCAGATAGTGAGAAGTTGGAAATACTGTTCGATCTGTATGAGAAAAAGATGTACGGAACGGCATTTCAAATATTACGGGATGTGGGACAGGCCGAGGATGCGGTGCAGGATGCTTTTATCCGGGTGATGTCTCATTTGAATCAGATTAAGTCGCCGGAATCACCAGAGACAAAACATTTTATGATAAAAGTTATCCGGTCGGCGGCGATTGATATATATCGAAAAAATCAAAGAGAATGGGAAAAGGTATTCTATGACCCGGAGGATGTTTTTAAGAATCAGAAAATGAGTAATGACAGAGGAATGGACACGGTGGAAGACCGGCATGTGATTCAGAGAGCACTTTTGGCGCTGGATGCCAAGTACAGAGAAGTGTTGGAATTAAAATGCTATTTTGGTTTAAGCCACAGAGAAATCGCCATGCTTCTGGAAATTTCGGAGGATACAGTGGCAAAAAGATATGAACGGGCGAAGAAGATTGCAATAAAGATGATAGGGGATGGTGTGTGTGCGTAGAATAAATGAAGATGAATTTTTATATTCGGTCAGCGAAGAGAGCATTATGAAAACCTGGGATAATAACGACATCGAAGATCATGAATTTTCTGATACCTATAAAAACTTTAGAGAAGATTTAATCCGCAGAGCCGGAGAAAACGGGAACAATAAGAAAACCGGAATGGCCGGGAATGAACATGAGGAGAGAAGAAATGGCGAAGCGTGCGGAGAGATCGTCTCCATGTCTTACCTGAGTCGGAAAAAGAAATGGTACCGGCGGCCGGCGGGGATCGCGGCTGCTGTGGCGGCAGCAATCATTCTTTCGGTTGGAGCCTATGCGATTTCTGGATTGTTCCACATTAAGTCTCAGGAATATACTGGAGATGTGGGGGAATATACTTATGAGTTTGAAGCACCAGAGGGGACTATGGTTCAGCCGATGCGTCTGGTACCGAACTATCTGCCGGAAGGATATGACTATTTGCAGGAACATTTTAAAGATTCCGATGGAATTAAGAAATATCACAAGGAGGACGGCAGCGGCGGACTGACGATTGCGCTGGATAATTACAATTCCAGTCAGACATTCTCGTATGTTTCTTCAGTGGAAAATACAGAGATTAATGGGGTGAAGACCGATATACTGACCAGAAATGGAGATGTTTCATACAATCATATCCTACTGATGTTTTACGAGGATTTGGGACAGATTGTAAGGATTTACGGGCATAGTGATTTATCATTGGAAGAATTAAAAAAGATTGCTGAGAATCTTGTCCTGGAACCGACAGGGGAAGAACCATATCAGGCATTTGTTCAGGAACGGGAAACTTATGATGCCGAGCCTGTTCTGATTGAAGATGGACGGAAGGTTCAGGTCGGTGAGGCTATGGAATATGTAGGTGGTATGGCGAATAAGAAACTGTCCTTTACGGTGACCGATATTGATATTCGGGATGATATTTCAGGGCTTCCAGAAAAATATTTTACAGATTATGAGCGGATATCATCACTGTTGGATGAGAATGGCAAATTTGCTCCTTATGAACGGACGGAACCGGTATGGGAGAACAATGCACTGGTGGAGAAGAGTACTGGCGAAAGCTATCCGGCGTTTGCTTACATTACAATGGAAATTACGAATCTGTCTGATGAGCCGCTTACGGATGAGTTTGTTTATGCAAAACTGGTCTATGAGAATTCGGAGACTGGGGAAGAGGAAGTTGAAATGGCTGAAGGCCTTGGAAATGAAACAGTGTACTATGACGGCTCAGATTATTTGGACGGTGTATATAATATAAAATTGTATCATTCGGATTTTGATGCCGGCGAGACGCGGACAGTGCATCTTGGAGTGCTTTTTATGAAAGAACGTCAGGAAGAAGCGTATCTGAACTTTTTCGATTGGACAAATACCATGGATACATGCTATGTGAAATTGATTCCGTAGCCGTACGGCAGTGGTTCCGGGGCGTGTTTTTAGATTCCCGGATACAGGGGAGCTTTGCTGCATATAATGAAAGTACTGTGAAAACAGCTTTCAGAATATGTGCAAGGCTCCCCTTTTCAAATAGAAGGGGGTAGTGTAAAATAAATATAAAAATGATGGAATAGAACGGGAGCGATGAGATGCTTGAAAAACTGCGGGGGCGCAAGCCGACGTTAATTGATATGGAAAGCTACCGGCGGTCGGCGGTAGTTATACCACTGATTGAAACAGAAAATGGCTATGAAGTTCTTTTTGAAGTGCGGGCAATCGGTTTAAAGCACCAGCCGGGAGAGATCTGCTTCCCAGGCGGCGGCTGTGATAAGGGAGAGTTACCGGAAGCGGCGGCCCATCGGGAAATCTGTGAAGAGTTATTGCTTTCGACGGAACAGGTTCGGCTCGAAGCGCCGATGGATATTTTTGTTTCTCCTTTTAATATGGTTATTTATCCCTATCTGGGGACATTGACAGGTTATGAAGGAACTTTCAGCAAGGACGAGGTTTTGGAAGTTTTTACGGTGCCATTACGGTTTTTTATGGAAAATGAACCTAGAATCTACTATAATAAAGTATACACGGAGCCGCCGGAAAATTTCCCCTGGGATAAAGTTCAAGGAGGCTATCGATACCGTTGGAATACGGGAAACTATCCGGTTGTCTTTTATGAATATGAAGGCCGGGTGATCTGGGGGATTACGGCACGGATTATGCGGAATACGGTGCAGCTTATGCGGGCGGCCGGTTGGAGGATGGAATGAAGATGAAAAAGATAAAGAAAAGTACAATTGTTGAAGCACAGAAACGGAAAAAGAAGATTCTTGAATTTTATTATATGACACCGGAAAAGACGAATGCCAAGGAACTGACAACGCTTGTAACTTCGGTAGATGAGGAGAAAGTAGATGTCTGGCCGGAATTGAATTTGATGGAAGTGGTTTTGGACAGCGACTCTCTCATTTTCCAGGATGGCCGGGAATGTTTCGTTGATCCGCTGGATCTGGAGTTTATTGAAGAACGGAAGATTCAGTCGATTTATGTGGTCAGCTATGAGGAGGGAGATTCCGGGAAAGCCCGTCAGGTGATCAAAGAAATTATGGAAGCCAAAGGTGGATTCCTGTGCAGCGATACGGAAGATTTTGAACCGATGTTTACGGCGGACACGATTTTATAAAACAGGATGACTATGGTGAGGACGATTTTATGAGATACGATATTTTGCTCTGGGATGTTGACGGAACATTGATGGATTTTAAGCGGGCAGAAGCCAAAGCTTTGAGCCAGAGCCTGGAGGAAGTCGGCGTAACACCGACGGAGAAGCTGTTGACTGAATATTCCCGTATCAATCTTTCCTATTGGAAACGCTTGGAAACCGGAGAATTGACAAAGGAGGAAGTGCTGCTTGGCCGCTTTGTTGAGTTCTTTGACAAAATGGGAATCGAAGCTGATGCAGAACCGTTTTTAATGCGTTATGAAGGACATCTTGGCCATACCTGGTTTATCCAGGACGATTCGTTGGAACTGTGTAAAAAGCTTCAGGAGGAAGGCGTACGTCAGTATGTGGTAACCAATGGATGGGTAGATGTCCAGAAAACAAAATTACATGAGTCAGGCTTTGATGAAATTATGGATGGAAGCTTTATATCCGATGAATTTGGTGTGCCGAAGCCGAAAAAAGAATTTTTTGAAGCCTGTTTTGAGCAGATTTTTGGAATGAAAACGCCGTCGTCGGAAGAACTTAGTCGGATATTGATCATTGGAGATTCATTGACCAGTGATATGAAGGGCGGCATCAATGCCGGAATTGACCGCTGCTGGTACAATATCGCCGGAGAGGTAAATGAAGATAATATTCCGGTGAACTACGAAATTAAAAATTTATGGCAGATACGGGAAATCTTGAAAGATGGGGTCTGAAATCTTTTGAAGCAAACTGTTTGTAAAAAATAGCGCCTTCGAGCTGATCTATCAGAAATGATGTGGCTTGAAGGCGTTTCTTATTTGTTCGTACTTCAACTGGCTGGAAATCCTATATGCGGCTCCATCGGCCGGAAGCACCGCATGGCAGAATCAGACCATTGCCGGATACAGGCAGACCGACTTCATCGGAAATGACATGACCTCCGAATTTTGGAAGCAGTTCTGTAGACAGCATATAGGTCAGCACGGCTGGCTGTAAACCTGTAGTATAGGAATTTACCAGGAAAAACAGCGGTTTGTCACTGAGAAGTTTTGTACATAGTTGGATAAATGGGTGGATGCTTGTTTCAATTTTCCAGATTTCACCCTTAGGACCTCGGCCATAGGATGGCGGATCCATAATGATAGCATCATAGGTATTCCCGCGGCGGATTTCTCTTTCAACAAATTTCACACAGTCATCCACAATCCAGCGGATCGGTGCGTCGGCGAGGCCGCTGGAACGGGCATTTTCCTTTGCCCAGGTGACCATTCCTTTGGAAGCGTCCACATGGGTCACGCTGGCCCCGGCGGCGGCTGCTGCACAGGTGGCCCCTCCGGTATAGGCAAAAAGATTCAATACTTTAATTGGACGATGAGCATCGCGGATCAGCTTGCTGAACCAATCCCAATTGGCAGCCTGCTCCGGAAATAATCCTGTATGCTTAAAACTGAAAGGTTTCAGGTTAAAAGTCAGACTGCCGTAGTGGATACTCCACTGTTCCGGCAAATCAAAAAATTCCCATTGTCCGCCGCCTTTGTTACTGCGGTGGTAATGACCGTTCATTTTCTTCCAGCCCCGATGAACTTTCGGCGTGTTCCATATAACCTGCGGGTCCGGACGGACGAGCAGATATTTTCCCCAGCGTTCCAGTTTTTCTCCGCCGGATGTATCAATAACTTCATAATCTTTCCAATGGTTGGCAATAAACATAAGGCACCTCTTTGTGTTTTTTCTACTTATATATAATACATGAGGTGTTTCGGTTTGTCCATCCCACGTCATGTCGGATTTCGATATTCGTTTGAATTTATATCATCAAATGGTTAGATGGCGGTGACGATGACAATTAGCCAAAAGAAACCCCCGGAGACAGCACTCTCCGGGGGTTTCGCTTTGTGTCGATATGGCACGGTTATTTCGTTTGTTTGATGACATTATAGCATATGCAATGATGAATATCAATATTCGTTTATGTGGATATTTTTAAATATATATTTTATAATGAAGTTGAAGCACAAATGGGGATTGGAGATGGAGCGGATGGATAATCGTCTGGATTTTAGTCGATACGATAAAGAAATGGATTTGGGACAGCTTATATCCCAAGGAATAGACGCTGTTGTTGAGGAGCTGGAATACACCCGTGAGATTTATGAGAAGTTAAATGCGATCTTTGAAGATTCTCAGGATGGTTTTTTTATTACCGACGGTGAAGGACGTATTTTGATGGTAAATAAAGCTTATGAAGAAATGTCCGGGATTAAAAGTGAAGAAATATTAGGCGGCAATGTAAAGGAACTGGAGGGTAAATTAATTTCTTATTCAGCGTCGTTGATCACGATTCAGTCGGGAAAATCAATGACGATTGAGCAGACTTTCTACAGAACCGGGCGTAAGGCTTATATCAGCAGTACACCGGTGTTTGATAAGGCTGGGAATATCGTTATGATTGTGAGCAATACAAGAGATTTCCAGATGATTGAGGATTTGCGCAGAGAGCTGACGCAGAAGGATGAACAGGTTCAAGAGTATGAAGAGCGGATGAAAGCGATGGCCCAGCAAAATATTAATCAATCCCAGCTTCTGGTAAATGATCCGCGAATGTATGAAACAATATATAAAGCCTCGAAGGTGGCAGATAAAGACACAACCGTATTGATCCAGGGAGAAACCGGGACGGGAAAAGAGATGCTGGCGAATTTTATTCATCAAAATAGTTTAAGAAAGGATAAGATTTTGCTTTGCCTGAATTGCGGAGCTATCTCAAAGGATTTGATGGAAACAGAATTGTTTGGTTATGTAGGCGGCGCTTTTACGGGGGGTCTGCCGAAGGGTAAGCCGGGGTATTTTGAAATTGCAGATGGCGGGACACTGTTTTTGGACGAGATTGGAGAATTGCCTTTTAATGTTCAGATGAAGCTTTTGAGGACGCTTCAGGAGAAAGAGATCATACGGGTAGGCGCGGGCAAACCTAAAAAAGTGGATGTGAGGGTCATTGCAGCGACGAACAGGAATTTGATGGAGATGGTAGAACGGAATGAGTTCAGAGCAGATCTTTATTATCGATTGAATGTGGTCAATATAGAGATACCTCCTCTGAGGGAAAGACGGCAGGATATTGTCCCTTTGGCAAATCTGTTTTTGAAAAGGTTTAACGATAAATTCAAAACCAATAAGAGTCTCAGTGCCTATTCTTATAAAATGCTGGAAGACTATGACTGGCCGGGCAATGTCAGGGAACTTAAGAATACTATTGAAAAAATGGTGATTTTAAGCGATGAGGATATCATTTCTGTGGCGGATATTAAGAAAGAAGAATCACGATTCACTTTTGAACATCCTGAAATCGGGACAGTGAATTTAAAAGAAATATTGGAACAGATTGAACTGAAATATATCGATGAATACTATGCGGAATATAAAACGCTGGAGAGAGCGGCAGTTAAACTCGGAGTGAATGTGAAAACTCTTTCCAGAAGAAAAAGATATCTTGAACAAAAATATATATCGGGTAAGCAGGAGTTTAACAAGGAAAAATCTCAAATATAAGAAAAATCTCATAATTAAGAATATTAAATCAAATAAAAATCTCATAATTGAGATAAGCGTTGGAGGAACTGATGGATAAACGTGGTTTTAATCCGTTAGTTCCTTATTTTTGCTGGATTTTAAGTCGTTTTTAAGTTGGCATGGAATTTGCTGTTAGTTAAATTGATGACAAAAAAGAAATAAAATCTAAAATGAAAAAAGGAGAGGTAACTATGGCTTTAATGACAGGTAAAGAGTACGAAGAAAGTTTAAAGAAAATGAAGATGCGGATTTTCCTTTTTGGTGAGGAAATTGAAACTGCTGTGGGTAATCCGATTCTTCAGCCATCCATCAATTCCATCAAGGCCACCTATGATCTGGCACATATGCCGGAATATGAGGATTTGATGACAGCAACATCCAACATTACAGGCGAAAAAATCAATCGTTTTACACACATTCACCAGAGCGCAGATGATTTGGTAAAGAAAGTAAAAATGCAGCGTCTGCTTGGTCAGAAGACAGCAGCCTGCTTCCAGCGTTGCGTCGGTATGGATGCTTTCAACGCGGTATACAGTACAACCTATGAAGTTGATCAGAAATGCGGAACCAATTATCATGAAAACTTCAGAAAGTTTGCAGCTTACGTTCAGGAAAATGACCTGGTTGTCGATGGTGCGATGACAGATACAAAGGGTGACCGCAGTCTTGCTCCTTCTAAACAGGCAGACCAGGATCTGTATCTGCATGTTGTTGAACGCCGCCCGGATGGTATTGTGGTCCGTGGTGCGAAAGCACATCAGACGGGTATCGTTAACTCCCACGAAGTTCTTGTTATGCCTACAGTAGCTATGGGTCCGGATGATAAGGATTATGCCGTTTCCTTTGCGGTGCCTTTGGATTCTGAAGGACTTGTGATGGTCGTAGGACGTCAGAGCTGCGATACAAGAAAAACAGAAAATACCACATTGGATGTAGGCAACGATGTTTATGGCGGTATGGAAGCACTGACCGTATTCGATAATGTATTTGTTCCAAATGACCGTATCTTCTTAAATGGTGAAACAGAATTTGCTGGTATGCTTGTTGAACGTTTTGCCGGATATCACAGACAGAGCTACGGCGGATGTAAAGTTGGTGTAGGTGACGTATTGATTGGTGCAACAGCCCTTGCGGCCGAATATAATGGTGCGGAAAAGGCTTCTCATATTAAAGATAAATTGATCGAAATGACTCACCTGAATGAAACATTATATTGCTGCGGTATTGCCTGTTCTTCAGAAGGCACAGAGACAGCTTCCGGCAATTATCTGATCGATCTGATGCTGGCCAATGTATGTAAACAGAATGTTACCCGCTTCCCATATGAAATCGCACGTTTGGCTCAGGATATTGCAGGCGGTCTGATGGTAACACTTCCTTCTGAAAAGGATATTAATCATCCGGTGGCTGGTGCTTATATTAAGAAGTATTTTGCCGGCACATCGACAACGCCGATCGAAAACCGGTTTAAAGTAATGCGTCTTATCGAAAACCTGACTATGGGAACAGCCGCTGTCGGATATCTGACGGAATCCCTTCACGGTGCAGGAAGCCCACAGGCTCAGAGAGTCGTTATTTCCAGACAGAGCAATATGCCAGGCAAGAAAGAACTGGCGAAAGCTATTGTACATATTGAAGATTAATTCTGAAATAAATTTACCAGAGGCAAGACTTTGGCTGTCGAAAAAGCTTGCCTCTGGTGTTTTTTCAAAAGTACAAAAAAAAACTTGCATCTTTCTGGCAAATCATGTATAATAACGAATGTTGTGACATTGATAGCTATGAAGCGTGAGGTTGCTGCAGGCCATGCAGGTGTTCCGTGGAGCGAATGTCAAGTTAGAGAAACTGGCGACAAGTCACTGTACAATGTAGAACCATCTGTGAGGAACAGAGATGACGTGTGCGTAGAGAGAAGAGGACACACACGGGAAGATGTACAGTCACCGCTTGTCGTACTGAATGTAAAAGTGCGAAAAGGAGGCGACTTTTTTTATGGCAAGTCAAGTAATGAGAATTACGTTAAAAGCGTATGATCACAAATTAATCGATCAGAGTGCCGCAAAAATTATCGAAACTGTAAAGAAAACCGGATCCAAGGTGAGTGGACCAGTGCCGCTGCCGACAAAGAAAGAAGTAGTTACAATTCTTAGAGCTGTACACAAATATAAAGATTCCCGGGAACAGTTCGAACAGAGAACACACAAGAGACTGATTGATATCATCACACCAACCCAGAAAACTGTAGATGCATTATCCAGACTGGAAATGCCTGCTGGTGTGTACATCGACATCAAGATGAAAACAAAATAATTAATGATGGAAATTATCCTTAGTGTTGAGGAAGTATATAGATTGCCGTTCGGCAAAGTTACCGAATCAATACATCTAGGATGATTGCACATACAGTGTAATCCGCTGTAGATGAAACAGGAGGTAAATATGAAGAAAGCGATTTTAACAACCAAAGTTGGAATGACTCAGATTTTCAACGAAGATGGAGTTTTAACTCCAGTAACAGTTCTTCAGGCTGGACCTTGTGTTGTAACACAGGTTAAGACTGTAGAGAATGATGGATACGCTGCAGTTCAGGTTGGATTCGGCGATATCAGAGAAAAATTAGTGAACAAACCGATGAAAGGTCACTTTGCAAAAGCAGGTGTTGCTCCAAAGAGATTTGTTCGGGAATTCAGATTAGAAGATGCTGAAAGCTATGCTGTAGGTCAGGAAATCAAAGCAGATGTTTTTGCTGCTGGAGATAAGGTAGACGCTACGGCCAAATCCAAAGGTAAAGGCTATCAGGGCGCAATCAAGAGACACGGACAGTCCAGAGGACCTATGGCTCACGGTTCCAAATACCACAGACATGCAGGTTCCAATGGTTCTGCAACAACACCAGGCCGCGTTTTCAAAGGAAAGAAAATGCCGGGACATATGGGTGCAGTAAGAATCACAGTTCAGAATCTTGAAGTTGTCAGAGTTGATGCTGAACAGAACTTAATCTTAGTTAAAGGTGCGGTACCAGGACCTAAGAAATCTTTAGTAATGATTAAGGAATCAACCAAAGCCTAATGAGCTTTGAGGAAGGAGGACATACAGATGGCAAACGTATCTGTTTATAATATCGAAGGCAATCAGATTGGCGAGATGGAATTAAGCGATGCAGTGTTTGGTGTTGAAGTAAACGAGCATCTCTTACACATGGCTGTTGTAAATCATCTTGCTGCAAAACGCCAGGGAACACAGAGCGCAAAAACTCGTTCTGAAGTCAGCGGCGGAGGAAAGAAACCATGGAGACAGAAAGGAACTGGTCATGCAAGACAGGGTTCAACAAGAGCTCCACAGTGGACAGGCGGCGGTGTTGTATTTGCTCCGAAGCCAAGAGATTATTCTTTCAAACTGAATAAGAAAGAAAGAAGAGCAGCTCTTAAATCTGCTTTATCTTCCAGAGTTGCTGAAAACAAGATCATCGTTTTAGATGCATTCAACATGGAAGAAGTTAAAACAAAGAAATTCAAAGCTGTTATGGATGCTTTAAAGGTTTCCAAAGCGCTGGTTGTTGTTGATGATAATAACAATGTTGTATTATCCGCAAGAAACATTCCGGATGTTAAGACAGCTTCCACAAGTACAATTAACGTATACGATATTCTGAAATATGACACATTAGTGGTTACTCAGGATGCAGTTGCTACAATCCAGGAGGTGTACGCATAATGGCTGATATTAAATATTATGACGTAATCCTTAAACCAGTGATTACAGAAAAAAGTATGAACCAGATGGCTGAGAAAAAATACACTTTCTTAGTGCATCCACAGGCTACAAAAGGCCAGGTAAAAGAAGCTGTTGAAAAGATGTTCGAAGGAACAAAAGTTGCAAGCGTAAACACAATGAACTGCGAAGGCAAAAACAAACGCCGCGGTATGGTTTACGGAAAAACAGCGAAAACAAAGAAAGCAATCGTTAAATTAACAGAAGACAGCAAAGATATTGAGATTTTTGCCGGACTGTAAGTATTGCTGAGGCCGAAAGCGGTTTAATGAAGACCGGGCCTGAAACCTATAAATATACGCAAACAAGCGTGACAATAAATCAGACACTTGAAAGGAGTGAACAAAATGGGTATTAAGACATTTAACCCATATACACCTTCCAGAAGACATATGACCAGCTCTGATTTCGCGGAGATTACAAAATCCACACCGATGAAATCCTTAGTTGCAAAAAAGAAAAAAACAGCTGGACGTAATAATCAGGGGAAAATTACAGTTAGACATCACGGCGGTGGTGCAAAACAGAAATACAGAATTATCGATTTCAAGAGAAATAAAAAAGATGGTATTCCGGCTACAGTTAAAGCTATCGAATACGATCCAAACAGAACAGCAAATATCGCTCTGATCTGCTATGCAGATGGTGAATATTCCTACATTTTGGCTCCGAACGGACTTAAAGTTGGAATGACAGTTATGAGCGGTGCCGGTGCTGAAGTCAGAGTAGGTAACTGCTTACCTCTTTCTGAAATTCCTGTTGGTACTCAGGTACACAACATTGAGTTATATCCTGGCAAGGGTGGTCAGTTGGCTCGTTCCGCTGGTAACTCTGCACAGTTAATGGCTAAAGAAGGAAAATATGCAACTCTTAGATTACCTTCCGGCGAAATGAGAATGGTACCAATCAGCGGCCGTGCTACAATCGGTCAGGTTGGAAACACAGATCACGAACTGATCAATATCGGTAAAGCTGGTCGTAAACGTCACATGGGTATCCGCCCAACAGTCCGCGGTTCCGTTATGAACCCGAATGACCATCCACACGGTGGTGGTGAAGGACGTGCACCAATCGGACGTTCTGGCCCAATGACTCCATGGGGCAAACCGGCACTGGGTCTTAAGACTCGTAAGAAGAACAAGAAATCCAATAAGATGATTGTTCGTAGACGCGACGGAAGCATGATTAAATAAGAATAATCTAAGGAGGTAAGACGCATGTCTAGATCATTAAAAAAAGGACCATTTGCAGATGCAAGCTTACTTAAAAAAGTAGACGCTATGAACGCAGCTGGTGACAAGTCTGTTATTAAGACCTGGTCCCGCCGTTCCACAATCTTCCCGCAGATGGTTGGACATACAATTGCTGTACATGATGGCAGAAAACATGTTCCAGTATATGTTACTGAAGATATGGTTGGTCACAAGTTGGGAGAATTCGTTGCCACTCGTACTTACAGAGGACATGGCAAGGATGAAAAGAAAGCAAGACGTTAGTTTGAAAGGAGGTTTTATCCATGGCTAAAGGACATAGATCCCAGATTAAAAGAGAAAGAAATGCGAATAAAGATACAAGACCAAGCGCAAAGTTATCCTACGCCAGAGTATCCGTTCAGAAAGCGTGCTTCGTTCTCGACGCAATCAGAGGCAAGGATGTAAAAACAGCATTAGCAATTTTGGCATATAACCCAAGATATGCTTCTACAGTTATAGAGAAATTATTGAAATCTGCAATCGCAAATGCAGAGAACAACAATGGAATGAACCCAGACAACTTATTCATTGAAGAGTGCTATGCAGACAAAGGACCTACAATGAAGAGAATCAGACCGAGAGCACAGGGTAGAGCTTACAGAATCGAAAAGAGAACAAGCCATATTACCATCGTGCTGAATGAGAGATAGGAGGAAAATCATGGGACAGAAAGTTAATCCTCACGGCCTCAGAGTCGGAATTATTAAGGATTGGGATTCCAGATGGTATGCAGAAGCAGATTTTGCAGACAATCTGGTAGAAGATTATGAAATCAGAAAATACCTTAAAAAGAGATTATACAACTCAGGTGTAGCCAAGATTGAAATCGAAAGAGCGTCTGATCGTCTGAAAATCATCATCTACACAGCAAAACCTGGTGTAGTTATCGGAAAAGGTGGTTCTGAAATCGAAAAAGTTAAAAAAGAACTTCAGAAATTCACAGATAAAAAATTACTTCTTGACATCAAAGAAGTAAAGAGACCAGAAAGAGATGCTCAGCTTGTTGCTGAAAACATCGCTGCTCAGTTGGAAAATCGTATTTCTTTCCGTAGAGCAATGAAATCTGCAATGCAGAGAACAATGAGAGCTGGATGCCAGGGTATCAAAACTTCCGTATCCGGTCGTCTTGGCGGAGCTGATATGGCTCGTACAGAATTCTACAGTGAAGGTACTATTCCGCTTCAGACACTTCGTGCTGATATCGATTATGGATTTGCAGAAGCTGATACAACTTATGGTAAAGTTGGTGTTAAAACATGGATTTACCATGGAGAAGTACTTCCAGTAAAGGGAACAAAGGAAGGGAGCGATAAATAATGTTAATGCCTAAAAGAGTTAAACGTCGTAAGCAGTTCCGTGGTACTATGAGAGGAAAGGCAACACGTGGTAATAAAATTTCTTACGGTGAATATGGTATCGTAGCCTTAGAGCCAGGTTGGATCAAATCAAACCAGATTGAGGCAGCCCGTATCGCTATGACACGTTACATCAAACGTGGTGGTAAAGTTTGGATCAAGATTTTCCCAGACAAACCAGTAACTACAAAACCTGCTGAAACACGTATGGGTTCCGGTAAAGGTTCCCTTGAATACTGGGTAGCAGTTGTTAAGCCGGGCCGTGTAATGTTTGAAATTGCCGGTGTGCCTGAAGAAGTAGCTAGAGAGGCTCTTCGTCTTGCAACACATAAGCTTCCTGTAAAATGTAAAGTTGTTTCTCGCGAAGACTTAGAAGGCGGTGATAACAGTGAAAATTAATGTATATGTAGAAGATTTAAAGAAGAAATCAGCTGCAGAATTAAATGACGAATTAGTAGCTGCTAAAAAGGAACTTTTCAACCTGAGATTCCAGAACGCAACAAATCAGTTAGATAACACAAGCAGAATCAAAGAAGTTCGCAGAAACATCGCAAGAATTCAGACTGTTATCTCTGAAAAAGCGAACGCTGCACAGTAATCTGGAAAGGAGGAATTTGTTGTGGAAAGAAACCTTAGAAAAGTAAGAGTTGGAAAAGTAGTCAGCAATAAGATGGATAAAACAATCGTTGTTGCTATTGAAGACCGTGTAAAACATCCTCTTTATAAGAAGATTGTTAATAGAACTTATAAATTAAAAGCTCACGATGAAGCAAATGAATGTAACATTGGTGACAGAGTAAAAGTGATGGAAACAAGACCGTTATCTAAAGATAAGAGATGGAGACTTGTGGAAATCGTTGAAAAAGCTAAATAATTGGTTTCGGATTAAGGAGGTAACGTCATGATTCAACAGGAGACTAGACTTCGTGTTGCTGACAATACAGGTGCAAAAGAATTACTCTGCATCCGCGTATTAGGTGGTTCAACAAGAAGATATGCGAATATCGGTGACATTATCGTTGCTTCGGTCAAAGATGCAACACCAGGCGGTGTTGTAAAGAAGGGCGATGTTGTTAAAGCCGTTGTAGTTCGTACTGTAAAAGGTGCCCGCCGTAAAGACGGTTCATATATCAGATTCGACGAAAATGCTGCAGTTATCATCAAAGATGATATGAATCCAAGAGGAACTCGTATTTTTGGACCTGTAGCCAGAGAGCTGAGAGAGAAACAGTTTATGAAGATTGTTTCCCTGGCACCAGAAGTACTTTAAGGAGGCGCCAACCATGATGAAAATTAAAAGAGATGACCTTGTAAAGGTAATCGCAGGTAAAGATAAAGGTAAAGAAGGCAAAGTTATTGCTGTCAATCATAAAAAAGGCACTGTTCTTGTAGAAGGTGTTAATATGGTTACAAAACATACAAAACCATCTGCACAGAACCAGGCCGGCGGCATCGTTACTCAGGAAGCTCCGATTGATGCATCCAACGTTATGTATGTCTACAAAGGAAAAGCAACACGTATCGGTTTCGCTGAGAAAGACGGTAAAAAAGTTCGTGTCGCTAAATCCACTGGTGATATTATTGACTAATTGAGAAGGGAGGTTATTCGCGGTGAGTAGATTAAAAGATATGTATTACAATGAAATCGTTCCAGCAATGGTTTCAAAGTTTGGATATAAAAATGTCATGCAGGTACCGAAACTTGACAAGATCGTTTTGAACATGGGCGTTGGCGAAGCTAAAGATAACGCTAAAGTTTTGGAATCCGCAGTTAAAGATATGGAAATTATTGCAGGTCAGAAAGTTGTTACGACCAAAGCAAAAAATTCCGTTGCCAACTTCAAAATCAGAGAGGGTATGGCTATCGGCTGTAAGACAACTCTGAGAGGCGAAAAAATGTATGAATTCGCAGATCGTCTGATCAACCTTGCACTTCCACGTGTACGTGACTTCAGAGGTGTAAATCCGGATGCGTTTGACGGAAGAGGTAACTACGCTTTAGGTATTAAAGAACAATTAATCTTCCCTGAAATCGAGTATGACAAAGTTGACAAAGTAAGAGGTATGGACGTTATCTTCGTTACAACAGCCCATACAGATGAAGAAGCTCGTGAATTATTAAGATTATTTGGCATGCCATTTAAAAAGTAGTTAGGAGGGAAATCCATGGCTAAAACAGCGATGAAAATTAAACAGCAGCGCCCACAGAAATTCTCTACCAGAGAATACAATCGCTGCAGAATCTGCGGACGTCCACATGCTTATTTAAGAAAATATGGCATTTGCAGAATTTGTTTCCGTGAATTAGCATATAAAGGTGAAATTCCAGGAGTTACAAAATCAAGCTGGTAGGAATAAGTGAAAGGAGGAACTTATCATGTCAATGAGCGATCCAATTGCAGATATGCTTACAAGAATCCGTAACGCAAACACTGCGAAACATGATACTGTCGATGTTCCGGCATCCAAGATGAAGGAATCCATCGCTAAAATTCTTTTAGATGAAGGATATATTAAAAGCTACGAAATCATTGAAGACGGAATAGCAAAAACTATCAAAATTACCCTGAAATACGGTGTAGATAAAAACCAGAAGACCATCAGCGGAATCAAGAGAATCTCCAAACCAGGTCTTCGTGTATATGCTGGCAAAGATGAGCTGCCAAAAGTACTTGGCGGACTTGGTGTTGCCATCATCTCCACAAACAAAGGTGTTGTTACAGACAAAGAAGCCCGCGCTATGAACGTAGGCGGCGAAGTTATCGCTTTTGTGTGGTAGGCCGAAAGCAACTTAATGAGAACAAGCGTCAGCGCAGTTCGAATTTAGTGCGAGGTCGTTCCCGAATCTTAGTGAAAGCAAGCTTCAGCGCAGCTTGAACTTAGTTGAGGGAACATTCACGTATGTTTGCTTCTTTAGTGGAGGCGAAGATACCCGTTCCGCTTCGGTGGAGCTGGAGCGTCTCTCTCCGGGGAGACTTAAAGCCCGGCTGTCAGGGGTTAATCGGCAGCGAACTGAAAACAGAAGGGGTACGGCCCCTTCCGAGAATTTAAGTTAGGAGGAAAAAGGCATGTCACGTATCGGTAGATTGCCAATCGCAATTCCTGCAGGTGTTACTGTGGAAATCGCAGAGAATAACAAGGTTACTGTTAAAGGACCAAAGGGAACTCTTGAAAGAGAATTACCTGTTGAAATGAAAATCGAAAAAGATGGAGATTCCATCGTTGTTTCCAGACCAAACGAATTAAAGAGAATGAAATCTTTACATGGTCTGACTCGTACATTGATCAACAACATGGTGATCGGTGTTACAGAAGGTTATAAGAAAGAACTTGAAGTAAACGGTGTTGGTTACAGAGCTCAGAAACAGGGCAAAACACTTGTTTTATCTTTAGGCTACTCCCATCCGGTAGAAATGGTTGACCCAGAAGGTGTTGAGACCACATTGGATGGCCAGAACAAGATCATCGTTTCTGGTATTGATAAAGAAAAAGTTGGCCAGTACGCTGCTGAAATCAGAGACAAGAGAAGACCTGAACCTTACAAGGGCAAAGGTATCAAGTATGCTGATGAAGTCATCAGACGTAAAGTTGGTAAGACTGGTAAGAAATAATTAAGGAGGATAGCGTAAGATGGTTAGAAAAGATTCAAGAAAAGAAATTCGAGTTAAAAAACATAAAAGACTGCGTAACCGTTTCTCTGGCACTGCCCAGCGTCCTCGTTTAGCTGTATTCCGAAGCAACAACCACATTTATGCACAGATCATTGATGATACTGTAGGTAATACACTGGTAGCAGCTTCCACAGTTGAAAAAGAAATCAAAGCTGGTCTTGAAAAGACGAATGATGTTGCAGCCGCAAGTGCTGTAGGTACAGCAATTGCTAAAAAGGCTTTAGATAAAGGCATTACTGAAGTCGTATTTGACAGAGGCGGATTTATTTATCAGGGTAAAATTAAAGCTTTAGCTGAAGCAGCTAGAGAAGCTGGATTACAGTTCTAGCAGGGAGGAGAACAGATGAAACGTACAATTATTGATGCTAGCCAATTAGAGTTAACAGAAAAAGTAGTATCAATTAAACGTGTCACAAAGGTTGTAAAAGGTGGACGTAACATGCGTTTTGCCGCTTTAGTTGTTGTAGGCGACGGCAATGGACACGTTGGTGCTGGCTTAGGAAAAGCAACTGAAATTCCTGAAGCTATCCGCAAAGGAAAAGAAGATGCTATAAAGAAACTTATTGAAGTTCCGTTGGATGAAAACAAGAGTATTCCACATGATTTCCAGGGTAAATTCGGCAGCGCAAACGTATTGCTGAAGAGAGCTCCTGAAGGTACTGGTATCATCGCTGGTGGTCCAGCACGTGCCGTATTGGAATTGGCTGGATACAAAAACATCCGTACAAAATCTTTAGGTTCCAATAATAAACAGAACGTCGTACTTGCCACAATCGAAGGATTGGGTGCCTTAACGACTCCAGAAGAAGTTGCTAAGAAACGTGGAAAATCTGTTGAAGAAATCTTGGCATAGGAGGAGGAGTATAAAATGGCAGATAAATTAAAGATTACTTTAGTTAAATCTACAATTGGTGCAATTCCTAAACATAAAAAAACTGTTGAAGCTTTAGGTTTGAAGAAGCTTAATAAAACTGTTGAGCTTCCAGATAACGCATGTACCAGAGGTATGGTAAAGCAGGTAAAACACTTAGTGAAAGTAGAAGAAATCTAATAGACAGTGAGGAGGTGCACGTATGAATTTATCAGAATTAAGACCGGCAGAAGGTTCAAAACACAGCGATAATTTCAGAAGAGGCCGTGGACACGGTTCAGGAAACGGTAAGACAGCTGGTAAAGGTCATAAAGGTCAGAAAGCTCGTTCCGGAGCACCAAGACCAGGCTTTGAAGGTGGTCAGATGCCATTATACAGAAGATTGCCTAAGAGAGGTTTCACAAATAGAAATTCTTTGGAAATCGTAGCCATTAACGTTGATGCTTTAAATCGTTTCGATAATGATGCAGAAGTTACTGTAGAAACATTAGTTGAAGCAGGTATCATCAAAAATCCTAAGGATGGCGTAAAGATTCTTGGCAATGGCGAACTTACAAAAAAATTAACAGTAAAAGTTAATGCTTGCAGCGCAGGTGCCGAGGAAAAAATTAAAGCTTTAGGTGGAACAGTAGAGGTGATCTAATGCTTACAACCTTAAGGAATGCTTTTAAGATCAAAGATATCCGCGAAAGAATTCTGTTTACATTTTTAATACTGGTTGTCGTGAGATTGGGAGCTCAGCTTCCAATCCCAGGCGTCAGCCGGGATGTGTTTACAGCTTGGTTTGAATCCCAGACCAGCGGCGCGTTTAACTTCTTTGATCAGATGACCGGCGGCTCTTTTACTCAGATGTCCGTATTTGCGCTGAGTATTACACCGTATATCACATCTTCCATTATTATGCAGTTGATGACCATCGCCATTCCGAAACTGGAAGAGATGCAGAAAGACGGCGAAGATGGAAGAAAAAAGATTCGTGAATACACAAGATATGTAACCATTGCTCTGGCTTTAATTGAAGGTCTTGCAATGGGTATTAATCTTTATCGGGGCGGCAACCTGATGCATAATAATGCGTTGGATGTCGTTATGGTCGTGGCTGCTTTAACAGCAGGTTCATCCCTTTTAATGTGGATGGGTGAACAGATCACAGATAAAGGTGTGGGTAATGGTATTTCTATTATCCTTTTGATCAATATTATTTCTACGATTCCGAATGATTTCAAACTTTTATATGATAAATTCATCAGCGGAAGTAATATTGTCAAGGGTGGTATTGCAGCAATTATTATTCTTGCGATCATCCTGTTTATTGTTGTATTTATTATTTATCTGCAGGACGGTGAACGCCGTATTCCTGTACAGTATTCAAAGAAAGTTGTTGGACGTAAGATGGTTGGCGGAAGTACATCCAGTATTCCGCTGAAGGTAAATACCGCAGGCGTTATGCCGATTATCTTTGCATCCTCAATTATGTCCTTACCAGGAATCATCGTTGGTTTCCTCGGTAAGAATCCAGGTGGTATTCCGGGAACGATTCTGGCCGTGCTGAGCAGTTCAAACTGGTGTAAACCGTCACAGCCGGTATATTCCATCGGATTACTGATTTATATTTTATTAGTCGTATTCTTCGCTTATTTCTATACATCCATTACTTTCAATCCATTGGAAGTTGCGGATAACATGAAAAAGCAGGGCGGCTTTATTCCGGGTATTCGACCTGGGAAACCTACTTCAGAATATTTAAATAAGATTTTAAATAATATCATCTTTATTGGTGCGGTAGGTTTAATCGTAGTTGCCATTATCCCGATTTTAGCTTCGGGAATCTTTGGCGTTAATGTATCATTTGGCGGAACATCCCTGATCATTGTCGTGGGTGTTGTACTGGAGACATTAAAACAGATCGAGTCCTTAATGCTGGTAAGACATTATAAAGGATTTTTAAATGACTAACAGGTCTGATTTTCGCGGGTACAGAGCCGGGGGATTTTCAAAAAATGAAAATGTCCGGCTTAACCGCGAATGTATCATATATTATGAATCATCAGAAGTTGTTGGACATATGTTTGGAGGCAAATTATGAAAATAATTATGTTAGGTGCACCTGGTGCCGGAAAAGGTACGCAGGCAAAAAAGATTGCCGATTTGTGCAAGGTTCCACATATATCAACTGGAGATATCTTCAGAGCTAATATTAAACAGGGAACAGAACTTGGAAAGAAAGCAAAAACTTATATGGATGCTGGTGAACTGGTTCCTGATGAATTAGTCTGTGATCTCGTTGTTGATCGAATTCAACAAGATGACTGTACCGAAGGGTTTATTTTGGATGGCTTCCCGAGAACGATTCCTCAGGCTGAAGCGCTGACAAATGCCCTGAATGCTATCGAACAAAAGATGGAATATGCGTTAAATATCGATGTTCCAGATGAAAATATAATTCATAGGATGGCCGGCCGCAGAGCATGTGTTGGATGTGGAGCTACATATCATGTAGAGTTTAATCCGCCAAAGGTTACCGGTGTCTGCGATGTATGCGGCGATGAGCTTATCCTTAGAGACGATGACAAACCAGAAACGGTAACAAATCGTCTGAACGTTTATCACGAACAGACAAAACCATTGATTGATTACTATGAAAAACAGGGTATTGTGCATACCATCGACGGTACTCAGACAATGGAAGAAGTATTTAGTGATATTCGTAAAATTTTGGGAGTATAAATATGTCAGTTACAATTAAGTCAGAACATGAAATTGAATTGATGCGGGAAGCCGGAAGGCTTCTTGCAATCATGCATGAAGAGCTTCATAAAGAAATCAAACCGGGTATGTCCACCTGGGATATCAACCATCTTGGAGAAACGATCATTCGGGATTTCGGATGTGTTCCGAACTTTTTGAATTACAATGGATATCCGGCATCGATATGTACATCGATCAATGATGAAGTCGTTCATGGAATTCCTTCCAAAAAACGAATTCTTCAGGAAGGTGACATTATCAGTCTGGACTGTGGATTGATTTATAAAGGATATCATTCCGACGCAGCAAGGACATGGGGTGTTGGAGAAATTTCAAAGGAAGCGCAGAGACTTATCGATGTAACAAAACAAAGTTTCTTTGAAGGTATAAAATTTGCCAAAGAAGGAAATCATCTCTATGAGATTTCCAAGGCAATCCAGGATTATGCAGAAGGTTTTGGATATTCTATTGTTCGTGATCTGGTTGGACACGGAATTGGAACACACCTTCATGAAGACCCACAGATACCGAATTTCAAACCAAAAGGCAGAGGCTTGAAACTTCAGGCGGGTATGACCCTTGCAATCGAGCCGATGATCAATGAAGGCGTCTATGATGTTGAATGGATGGACGATGATTGGACCGTAGTAACCGCTGACGGAAAATTGTCAGCACATTACGAGAATACTATTTTAGTTACAAAAGATGGTTGTGAAATTTTAACATTGAGGTAATTAAAATGGCAAAAAAGAGAGATGTGAATCGGTTTCAGGCAGGGCAGATGGCCCTGTCGGATGCGGGCCATGACCGGGGAAAACTGTATGTGATTCTTGAAGTACGAAACGAAACGGTACTGCTTGCGGATGGCTTCCGTAAGACAGTAGAGAAACCAAAAATAAAAAATATTCGTCATGTACGCCGGATGAATTACATAGACCCGGAGATTGAAGCCCGGTTAAACGGTGAAGGTCCTTTAAATAATGAAGATATTTTAAAAGCCATTCAGCTTTTTGAAGCGAAATGTAAGGTAATAGGAGGCTAATATGTCAAAAGCAGATGTTATTGAAGTCGAAGGAACTGTTGTTGAGAAGCTGCCAAACGCTATGTTCCAGGTAGAATTGGAAAACGGCCATCGGGTGTTGGCCCATATCAGCGGAAAGCTTCGTATGAATTTTATTCGAATTTTACCAGGTGATAAAGTAACCATCGAGTTATCTCCGTACGATTTGACAAAAGGAAGAATAATTTGGAGAGACAAGTAAAAAATTCTTGACTTGTCATATTGTGGGATGTTATAATTGTTCGTGAACGTTTTGAAAGGAGAGATTTCTAATGAAGGTAAGATCATCAGTAAAGCCTATCTGCGAAAAATGCAAAGTCATTAAGAGAAAAGGCAGTATTCGTGTTATCTGTGAAAATCCTAAACACAAACAGAGACAGGGCTAATTGACAATTAGGCTTGTGTTTTGTGTTGTAAAACGATTTTTCTGACAGGGGTCAGAAAGAAAGTATGCGGCTGCAGCGATGAAACACCAGGATGTGTTGTAATCGCTATTAAATAAATAGAATTTTTTAAGAGCAGGGCCTGAGCCTGCCTATTGTCATGTCTTTTAGTCAAGGAGACAGGACATATGTAAATATTGAATAATAATTAAGAAAGAACCAGTGGAGGTGTAATTACATGGCTCGTATCAGTGGTGTAGATTTACCAAGAGAGAAACGTGTCGAAATCGGCCTTACTTATGTCTACGGAATCGGTAGAGTAAGTTCAAATCGTATCCTTAAAGAAGCTAATGTTAATCCAGATACACGTGTAAGAGATTTAACAGACGAAGAGGTAGCCAGAATCAATGCTGTTGTTAATGAAACTCAGACAGTTGAAGGTGATTTGCGTCGTGAAATCGCTATGAATATTAAGAGATTACAGGAAATCGGATGCTATAGAGGTATCCGTCATAGAAAAGGTCTTCCAGTTCGTGGTCAGAAGACAAAGACAAACGCAAGAACTCGTAAAGGTCCTAAGAGAACAGTAGCAAATAAGAAGAAATAAGTAACCTAATAGGAGGTTTGGTTCAATGGCTAAAAAAGTTACAAAAAAAGTGACTAAAAGACGTGTTAAAAAGAACGTTGAGCGTGGACAGGCACATATTCAGTCATCTTTTAATAATACAATTGTTACATTAACAGATTCCGAAGGAAATGCTCTTTCCTGGGCAAGTGCTGGCGGTCTTGGATTCAGAGGCTCCAGAAAGTCCACACCTTATGCTGCACAGATGGCAGCTGAGACAGCAGCAAAAGCTGCATCCATTTATGGCTTAAAATCCGTTGAAGTTATGGTAAAAGGTCCTGGTTCAGGACGTGAAGCTGCAATCCGTGCTCTGCAGGCTTGCGGTATCGAAGTAACCAGCATCAGAGACGTAACTCCAGTTCCACATAACGGATGTCGTCCACCAAAAAGAAGAAGAGTCTAATAGGAGGTTAAATTAGATATGGCTAGAGATATGGTTCCAGTATTGAAGAGATGTAGAAGTCTTGGTCTCGACCCAATTTATCTGGGTGTTGATAAAAAATCTAATAGACAGTCTATTAGAGGAAATAGAAAAAAGAGCGAATATGGACAGCAGCTTACTGAAAAACAGAAAGCAAAATTCATTTATGGTGTTCTTGAAAAACCTTTCAGAAACTACTTTGCAAAAGCAAGCAAGATGAAAGGTACTTCCGGTGAAAACCTGATGATCTTACTTGAAAGCAGATTGGATAATGTTATTTTCCGTCTTGGCTTTGCAAGAACTCGTAAAGAGGCCAGACAGATCGTTGGACATAAACATGTTTTAGTAAACGGCAAACGTGTTAATATTCCATCCTATCAGGTAAAGGCTGGAGACACTGTTGAAATCCGTGAAAAATCCAAAGGATCTCAGAGATATAAAGATATCTTAGAAGTAACAGGAGCAAGAATTGTTCCGGAATGGCTTGAAGCTGATCAGGAAAACCTTTCCGGTACTGTAAAAGCGCTTCCTACCAGAGAACAGATTGATGTTCCGGTAAATGAAATGCTTATCGTCGAATTGTATTCTAAATAATAGCTTATTAAGCTAGAGTGTTACCCTCAAAGAAACCTAACCCATTAAAGGAGGGCTAATAATAGTGTTTGATTTTGAAAAACCGAAAATTGAGATTGCACAGATTTCTGAAGATAATAAATACGGACGTTTTGTCGTAGAACCTCTGGAAAGAGGCTACGGCATCACGCTTGGTAATTCACTGAGAAGAATTATGCTTTCATCCCTGCCGGGTTCTGCTGTGAGCCAGGTAAAGATTGACGGTGTGGTTCATGAATTCAGTTCTATTCCGGGTGTGAAAGAAGACGTTACTGAAATTATTATGAACATTAAGAGTCTGGCAATCAAGAATACAAGCACATCATCTGAACCTAAGACTGCTTATATTGAGTATGAAGGCGAAGGTGTTGTAACGGCAGCAGATATTCAGGTGGATCCAGATATCGAGATCTTGAATAAAGATCAGGTAATCGCCACCCTGAGCGGCGGTACAGACTGCAAATTGTACATGGAATTAACCATTACAAAAGGCCGTGGTTACGTAAGTTCTGATAAAAACAAAAACGAAGATTTGCCAATCGGTGTGATTCCGGTAGACTCCATCTACACACCTGTAGAAAGAGTCAACATGAATGTGGAGAATACCCGTGTTGGTCAGATTACCGATTTTGATAAACTTACACTTGATGTATTTACAAATGGTACATTGGGACCAGATGAGGCTGTAAGTCTGGCAGCAAAAGTTTTAAGCGAACATTTGAATCTTTTCATTGATCTTTCTGAGAATGCCAAAACTGCAGAAGTTATGGTAGAAAAAGAGGATAATGAAAAAGAAAAAGTTCTTGAAATGAATATTGATGAATTAGAGTTGTCTGTTCGTTCTTATAACTGCTTGAAGAGAGCGGGTATTAATACGGTTGAAGAGCTGACGAACAGAACTGCAGAGGATATGATGAAGGTTCGTAATCTTGGACGTAAATCTTTGGAAGAAGTTCTTGCCAAATTGAAAGAACTGGGCCTTCAGTTAAATCCAAGCGATGAATAATCGTGATATTGAAGTAGAGTAGGAGGAGGCTAAATCATGGCAGGCTATAGAAAACTTGGAAGAACTTCCAATCAGAGAAAAGCTTTACTTAGAAATCAGGTTACGGCTTTGCTGGACAATGGCAAAATTCGTACAACTGAAGCTAAGGCTAAAGAAATCCGCAGAATTACCGAAGGTCTGATTGCCCTTGCTGTTAAAGAAAAAGATAATTACGAAACAGTAACTGTACAGGCTAAGGTTGCTCGTAAAGATAAAGACGGCAAGAGAGTAAAAGAGAATGGAAAGGTTGTTTTTGATACTGTTGAAAAGACAATCAAAAAAGACAGCCCATCCCGTTTACATGCAAGAAGACAGATGTTAAAAGTTCTTTATCCGGTAACTGCTGTTCCGGAAGAAGCTGCTGGTAAAAAAGCTGCTACAAAAAAAGTAGATTTAACAGATAAGTTGTTTACAGAAATTGCACCGAAATATGCTGACCGCAATGGTGGTTATACACGTATTGTGAAAATCGGACAGCGTAAAGGTGATGCTGCAATGGAAGTACTTATCGAATTAGTATAAAAGTAGCTGAATAAAAACAAAAAAACACAGGTGCGTCCCACCTGTGTTTTTTAGAATCTGGATGAGTTTTTCATAATTCAGGAAGGAAGCACGTATGGGAATTATTAAAGCTGCGAAATTGTTTTATGATTATGTGAGCAAAGATGAACACGACGAAATCGCAGAGGTCATTCATGCCGTATCCGATGTGGACCTGGATGTAGAGGCTGGACAGTTTATTGCCATTCTTGGTCATAATGGATCAGGGAAGTCTACCCTGGCCAAACAGATCAACGCGCTGCTTGTTCCCACAGGCGGTACATTGTGGGTTAAGGAAATGGATACCAGTCAGCCGGAAAATGTCTGGAAAGTGCGTCAGACGGCCGGAATGGTCTTTCAGAATCCGGACAACCAGATTATTGCCAGCCTTGTCGAGGAAGACGTGGGTTTTGGCCCGGAAAACCTGGGTGTGCCGACAGAGGATATATGGAAACGGGTAAATCAGAGCCTTAAATCTGTGGGTATGTTGGAATACAGCCACCATTCTCCGAATCGTCTTTCCGGTGGTCAAAAGCAGAGAGTGGCTATTGCGGGAGTTATGGCCATGGAGCCGGAGTGCATTGTTCTGGATGAACCGACGGCTATGCTGGACCCGAATGGCCGTAAAGAAGTTATTGAGACGGTTCGCCAGTTAAATCAGGAAAAGAAAGTGACGGTCATTCTGATTACTCATTACATGGATGAAGTTGTCCATGCAGACAAGGTATATGTGATGGATGATGGGAAGATCGTGCTTTCAGGGACACCGCGGGAGGTATTTTCCCAGGTGGAATATTTGAAACAATTACGGCTGGATGTTCCTCAGGTGACAGAACTGGCCCATGAACTCAGAAAGTCGGGAGTTGATGTGCCCGAAGGAATCCTAACGATTGAGGAACTGGTACAGTCTCTGGAAAAATTGAAAAGCAGGTGACGGGTATGGGAATTCGATTAGAGCACGTAAATTATATATACAGTCCGGATAATGCTTTCCGTAAGCAGGCGCTGAGAGACGTAAATCTGGAAATCAGGGACGGCGAGTTTATCGGGCTTATCGGGCATACCGGTTCAGGAAAATCGACCCTTATTCAGCATTTAAATGGTTTGCTGAAGGCAACAGACGGCAAGATTTATTATAATGAACAGAATATTTATGATGACAAATATCGGATGACAGAGCTTCGTAGCCACGTTGGTCTTGTATTTCAATATCCGGAGCATCAGCTTTTTGAAATGACGGTTTTGAAGGATGTGTGCTATGGACCCAAAAATCTGGGACTCGATGATGCCGCCGCAATTGAACGGGCGAAAGAGGCTCTGGCTATGGTTGGTATGCGGGAGAAGGATTATGAAAAATCACCATTTGAGCTTTCCGGCGGCCAAAAACGGCGGGTAGCGATTGCCGGTGTATTGGCGATGCACCCGGAGGTTCTTGTTCTGGATGAACCGACGGCAGGTCTAGACCCGAAGGGACGCAACGATATTCTGGACCAGATTTCCTACTTGCATAAACAGACGGGGATAACGGTTATTTTAGTATCTCACAGTATGGAAGATGTGGCAAAATATGTGGACCGGATTATTGTGATGAACCGTGGGGAAGTGTTCATGGATGGTACACCAAAAGAAATTTTCAGAAATTCGGATGCGTTGGAAAGTGTTGGTCTTGCGGCACCGCAGGTGACCTATCTGATGCGTCGGCTCCAGAAAATTTTTCCTGAGCTGCCAAAGGATGTTACAACGGTGGAAGAAGCGAAGCAGGCTTTGCTGCATTGCCTGGAGGCGGATAAATGATTAGAGATATTACGATTGGACAATATTATCCGGCCAATTCTTTAATTCACAGGCTGGACCCGAGAGTGAAATTACTGGGAACGATAGTTTTTGTTGTTACCGTATTTTTTGTGAATGACCTTGTGGGGTTAATTCTGGCAACGGCCGCTTTGGCTGCAGTCATCGGACTCTCAAAAGTTCCGCTGAAATATATGTTAAAGGGTTTGAAAGCCATTTTCATATTAATGCTTTTTACGGTACTCTTAAATATTTTCCTGACTCCCGGAACAGAACTTGTCCGTTTTGGAATTTTTAAAATAACAAAAGAAGGTCTTGTACTTGCGGGAAAGACAGCGATTCGTTTAATTTATTTAATTGTAGGTTCCACGATCATGACTTTGACAACCACGCCGAATCATTTGACCGACGGTTTGGAAAAGGCGTTGGGGCCACTTAAAAAAGTTCATTTTCCGGTGCATGAGCTGGCGATGACCATGTCCATTGCACTTCGGTTTATACCGATTTTGATGGAGGAGACGGATAAGATCATGAAGGCACAGCAGGCCCGATGTGCCGATTTTGAGAGCGGTAATCTGATTCAGAGAATGAAAAGTCTCATACCGATTCTTGTGCCGTTATTTATTTCAGCCATCCGACGGGCCAACGACCTGGCTATGGCAATGGAGGCCCGCTGTTATCATGGCGGTGTGGGCCGTACAAAAATGAAACCGCTTGTTTATGCACGGCGGGATTATCTGGCTTACCTGTCCATTCTCATTTATATACTTATCTGGATTGGGGTGAAAGTATGGCTCTAAGACGGATCAAGCTTGTAGTGGCTTATGACGGTACAAATTATTGTGGATGGCAGGTTCAGCCTAACGGTGTATCTATTCAGGCTATGCTTCAGAAACATATTGAAGAGCTGACCGGAGAGAAAATTATGCTGACGGGTGCCAGCCGGACTGATTCGGGAGTCCATGCACTGGGACAGGTGGCGGTGTTTGATACGTCAAAATCCTGGCCGGCAGAACGGTTCGTGCCCGCATTGAATCAGCGGCTTCCCAAGGACATTGTCATTCAGTCAGCGGAAGAAGTTCCGGCAGATTTTCACCCAAGATATCAGAATACATTAAAAACCTATGAATACCGTATTTTAAATCGCCGGGTGCCATTGCCGAATGAACGGCTGAACAGTTATTTTGTACCTCAGGCCTTAGACCTGGAAGCGATGGAGAAAGCTGCAGTAGAGATCATCGGAACTCATGACTTTCATAATTTCTGTTCGGTCAAGACGAAAGTGACGAATACAGTGCGGACCATTACAAATCTGACCCTGACCAGAGAGGGGGATATGATCTGTCTTAGGATCACCGGTGACGGTTTCCTTTATAATATGGTCCGGATTATTGTCGGCGGGTTACTGAAAGTCGGATTTCATAAAAAAACGGCTGAAGATATTCGGAGAAGTCTTGAAACCAGTGAACGGTATGTGGTTGGTCCAACGGCGCCGCCGCAGGGCTTAACCCTTGTAAATATTGAATATTTGCAATAAAAATGCTTGACAGTACTTTTTATTTGCCATATAATATTTAATTGTGACGATATGTCTAAAAATGCGAAATCCATAGCCCCGGTAAGTAGCATTTATTAAAGAATACATTGTTTTTAGTACATTAAGGAGGTCCGAACCATGAAGAGTTACATGGCTAGTGCGGCAACAATCGAAAGAAAATGGTATGTAGTTGATGCAGCAGACCAGACATTAGGTCGTTTAGCTTCCCAGGTTGCCAGTGTTTTAAGAGGAAAAAATAAACCAACATATACACCAAGCATGGATACAGGCGATTATGTTATCGTTGTTAATGCTGATAAAATCAAAGTTACAGGTAAAAAATTAGACCAGAAGATCTACTACAGACATTCCGATTATGTTGGTGGTATGAAAGAAACAACTTTGAAAGAATTATTAGCAAAAAAACCAGAAGATGTTATTAATTTTGCAGTTAAAGGCATGCTTCCAAAGGGACCACTCGGAAGACAGATGATCAAAAAACTTCACGTTTATGCAGGTCCGGAACATGATCACGCTGCTCAGAAACCAGAAGTATTGGAAATTAAATACTAATAATATCGGAAGGAGAGAAGAACATTGTCTAGTGTAAAATATTACGGAACAGGAAGAAGAAAGAAAAGTATCGCCAGAGTATACCTTGTACCTGGAACAGGTAATATCACCATCAATAAAAGAGATATCGACAACTATTTAGGTCTTGAAACCTTGAAAGTTATCGTAAGACAGCCATTAGTTGCTACAAATACAGTAGATAAATTCGACGTTATCGTAAACGTTCATGGCGGCGGATTTACAGGACAGGCCGGTGCTATCAGACATGGTATCGCAAGAGCATTACTGAAAGCAGACAACGATTACAGACCAGTTCTTAAGAAAGCAGGTTACTTAACACGTGACCCACGTATGAAAGAACGTAAAAAATACGGCCTCAAAGCCGCCCGCCGCGCGCCTCAGTTCAGCAAGCGATAATCAGCTGGATTTTTACAATCAAAAAGGCTCAAAAACCCCGGAAATACGCCATTTTCCGGGGTTTTTCTTTATCTTCGGCGGCTGATTTAGTTTGTCCGTTTTTCGCCGGATTTGACCTGCTTTGCCCCGTTTTTTTGTGTTAATGAATAGGACAACCGGGGATTTTTGACCCCTTTTGTGCTAAAAAATAGGACAACCGAAAGCGTAAATCGGGCCGTTTTCGAGGTGGGTTTTCCTTCGACGTAACCTGAATATTTATGCAGAGAACTGTTTTGTGTACTTTCACCGGGTTTAACCGGATTTGACCTAACGGAACATAGTTTATGCCAACAACCGGCAGCGTGGTTCGCATAGTGGAAAGGCAGCAAATCTTTCAATATCATGTGGTTATAAGGAGGGCTGATTGTTATGATGAGAAAACAGAAGCATTATCTGTATTTAAGCAGTGAGGAAACCAGCGTGGTTCTGCAAAGCCTGGTCCGGCTTAAGAATCGTCTTATCCAGGAGGGCCGCTATACTGACTGCGTGGATGAGCTGATCTTAAAGGTCACAAGCGCACCCGTAAAAAGAGTGAAAATTTAATATCCGCTGTTACATACACAGGCCGTTTATTCTGTAATAAGAGTAGACGGCCTTTTTTCATTTCCGTACATAGCCGTCTGTTCGCCGCAGGCGGCTAAATCTATGAAAAAGGAGGAACCCATCTATGGCGAAAACAAAGGTGATCTCCGTTGCAAACCAAAAGGGCGGTGTCGGAAAAAGTACCAGTGTTTACAACATTGGCGCGGGGCTGGCCATGAGTGGCAAAAAGGTCTTGCTTGTGGATGTTGACCCCCAGGGGGATTTGACCAAAATGCTGGGCCTGCGCAAACCGCACGATCTTCCCCTGACGCTGGGGAACGCGATGAATGATGTGATCTCAGGCGTACCACCCGGCGAACACCCGGAAATCCGGCACCATCACGAAGGCTTTGACTTTGTGCCGGGAAACCGCACATTATCCGCCGTGGAAACCGGGCTGGTCAATGTGATGAGCCGGGAAACGGTGCTGCGGCAGTATGTGGACAGCGTAAAGCGCGATTATGACTATGTACTGCTGGATTGCCGCCCCTCCCTGGGGATGCTGGTTATCAACGCCCTGTCCGCGTCGGACTATGTACTGGTGCCGGTACAGGCGGATTATCTGGCCGCCGAGGATATGACGGAACTGCTGGGAACGGTGCAGAGCATCAAGCGGCAGATCAATCCGAGGCTTAAAATCGGCGGCGTGTTCCTGACGATGGCCAATGAAACCAACTTCCGCAGAGATACGGTGACAGCGGTCAAAGAGAACTTTGGAAAGCATTTGCCCGTGCTTCACACAGTTATTCCGGCAACGGTACGGCTTGCGGAGATCAGCACAGCGGATAAGAGTATTTTCCTGCATGAACCCAGGGGCCGGGCGGCAGACGCTTATCGCGGGCTGGTAAAGGAGGTGTTGGAGATTGGCGAAAAACAACGTGGCAAATCTGCTGAGTGTAGATAGCCTCTTTACCACCCAGGCCGAGCGCGACGAAGCCCAGCGGGAAACCGTCAGAGATATTCCCTTAGAGGAAATCAGCGGCTTTCCCAATCACCCCTTTAAGGTGCGGATGGACGCGAGCATGACAGAGCTGGTGGACAGCGTA
>Ga0129308_1000346_pt1 | contig 75187 bp, 67 predicted proteins | sample L827metagenome_FD_94440 | JGI IMG/M metagenome (GOLD analysis project Ga0129308, IMG submission 94440) | Ring-tailed lemur group fecal microbial communities from Wisconsin, USA - L827 metagenome | ecosystem: Host-associated > Mammals > Digestive system > Large intestine > Fecal | place: USA...
GTAAACCATGCTTATGAGATGTGGATAACTCATCTGAAATTTGCCACCATTGTGGTTTAAACGCAGAAGTGTAGAATCAGGATTAAATGCAGTTGGTTTTCTTATTTTATTCTTTACCGCTGTCTTTGTACAATTTCAGTTGACGCGCCACTTTATTTGCATTATAATACCATTATCTATGGACGAAAGAAGGAAAGCAACATGTTAAAAAGTATGACCGGATTCGGCCGCTGTGAGATTACGACGGAAGAATATAAGATTTCGGTCGAGATGAAGGCAGTCAATCACCGCTATCTGGATTTAAGCATTAAGATGCCCAAGAAATTCAACTACTTTGAATCCGGGATCCGCGCACTTTTAAAGAAGTATATTCAGCGCGGCAAGGTAGATCTCTTTATTAATTATGAGGACTACACCGAGAGCAGGATGTCTCTGAAGTATAATGCGTCCCTGGCTGCTGAGTACATGGACTATTTCCGGCAAATGGCAGAACAGTTTGGTATTGACAATGATGCCTCCGTTACGACCCTGGCCCGGTGCCCGGAGATTTTTTCGATGGAGCAGGAGCCGGAGGATGAAGAACATATGTGGCATATTTTGGAAGAGGCAGTCAGTGAGGCCGCTTCCCGTTTTGTGGATACCAGGATCCGCGAGGGTGAGAGCTTAAAGCAGGATCTCATCGGAAAGCTGGATTATATGACCCGTCTTGTGGATGAGATCGAGGTCCGTTCTCCCAAGATCATAGAGGAATACCGGGCAAAGCTGACGGAAAAAGTGAACGAGCTTTTGGAAAATGCATCCATTGACGAGAACCGGATTGCCGCTGAGGTGACGATTTTTGCCGATAAGATCTGCACGGACGAGGAGACGGTGCGCTTGAGAAGCCACATTGAGGCAACGAGAGCTGAGCTTCTGGCCGGAGGCAGTGTGGGAAGAAAGCTTGATTTCATTGCCCAGGAGATGAACCGCGAGGCCAATACGATCCTTTCCAAGGCCAATGATCTGGAGGTATCGGATCGGGCCATTGCCTTGAAGACAGAGATCGAGAAGGTCCGCGAGCAGATCCAGAATATTGAATAACACACGAAGACAGAAAGCAGGATGGTGCAGAATGGATAATCAGGGAGCACTGGTAGTCGTTTCAGGATTTTCTGGAGCCGGAAAAGGGACGCTGATGAAAGCCCTTCTGGCAAAGTATAAGAACTATGCCCTGTCCATTTCCGCTACGACCCGCAGTCCGCGGACGGGCGAGGAAGACGGAAGGGAATACTTCTTTAAAACAAGAGAAGAATTTGAACATATGATAGAGAACGATGAGCTGGTGGAGTATGCCCAGTATGTCGGCAATTATTACGGAACCCCGAAGGAATACGTATGTTCCAATCTGGAGGCCGGAAGGGATGTCCTTCTGGAGATCGAGATTCAGGGGGCCTTAAAAATCAAAGAACGCTTTCCGGAGGCTGTCCTTTTATTTGTCATGCCGCCCAGCGCAATGGAGTTAAAAAACCGCCTGATAGGCCGCGGTACAGAGGACATGGCCACCATCGAGGCGAGGCTGAAAAGGGCCGGAGAAGAGGCAGAAGGCATCGAGCAGTACGATTACATTCTGATCAACGATGAGATTGAAGCGTGCGTGGATCGGATGCACAGCCTGATTCAGGCAGTTCATGCCAGAGTTGGAAATCATCTGGATTTTATTAAAAATATGAAAGAAGAGATGAGACAGTTTTAGTCTCAAAACGGAAAGGAGTACAACCAATTATGATGCTGCGTCCGTCATATAATGACTTAATTCAAGTAGTAAACAGCAATGTGGAGCCGGGAGAGGAGCCGTTGGTACAGAGCCGCTATTCCATCGTCATTGCGACTGCGAAGCGTGCCAGACAGCTGATCGCCGGAGAAGAGGCAATGGTTCCGGAGGATGGAAGAAAACCATTATCGATTGCCATTGATGAACTGTACCAGTCCAAGGTAAAGATTGTTAACGAAGAAAACGCTCCGGAAGAAGAGGTTGAATACTAAAGCAAGGGCCGTCTCACGCTTTTTATGAGCCTGAGATGGCTTTTGATTACTTAGCATAAAAATGATTTGAGGAGTAAATGAATGAAAATACTTTGCATTTCCCTGGGCTGTGATAAAAACCTGGTGGACACAGAGATGATGCTGGGCCTTTTAAACCGGGATGGCTATACCTTCACGGACGATGAGGAAGAGGCGGATATCATTCTGATCAATACCTGCTGTTTTATCAATGATGCCAAGGAAGAAAGTGTCAATACCATTCTGGAGATGGCAGAATACAAAAAATCCGGAAGCTGTAAGGCACTGCTTGTAACCGGCTGCATGGCGCAGCGCTACAAAGATGAGATTCTGGAAGAAATTCCGGAAGTGGACGGAATTATCGGTACCTCTACTTATGACGAAATTTCCAATGTATTAAAGCGGGTGCTGGGCGGCGAGCAGGTATCCTGCTTTCATGACCTGTCGGTTCTGCCTGAGGTGAGCGAAAAGCGGATCGTGACCACAGGCGGCTATTATGCCTACTTAAAGATAGCGGAGGGCTGTAATAAACACTGCACCTACTGCATTATCCCGTCCCTGAGGGGGCCATACCGCAGCGTTCCCATGGAGCGCCTGTTAAAGGAGGCCGGAGAGCTTGCCGCGCAGGGAGTAAAAGAATTGATTTTGGTTGCCCAGGAGACTACCCTGTACGGTGTGGATCTTTACGGGGAAAAGAGTCTCCCCAGACTTTTAAAGGAACTTGCCGGGATAGACGGTATCGAATGGCTGCGCATTCAGTATTGCTATCCGGAGGAGATTACGGATGAACTGGTTGAGGTGATGAAACAGGAGGAAAAGGTTTGTCACTATCTGGATATTCCGATTCAGCACGCCAGCGACCGCATCTTAAAAAAGATGGGAAGAAGGACGACCCAGGCAGAATTAAGGGAGCGGATTGCGAGACTTCGGGAAGAGATTCCGGATATTGTGCTCCGTACCACGCTGATTTCCGGGTTTCCGGGAGAGACAGAGGAGGATCACGAGACTCTGATGCAGTTTGTGGACGAGATGGAATTTGATCGTCTGGGTGTATTTGCCTACTCTGCCGAGGAGGACACGCCGGCCGCTTCCTATCCGGATCAGGTGCCGGAGGAGATAAAAAACGAACGGCGCGATGCGATCATGGAGCTTCAGCAGGAGATTGCTTTTGAGAAGGCCGAGGAAATGATCGGCCGTGAGCTGGAAGTAATGATCGAGGGCAAGGTGGTTGAGGAGAATGCCTTTGTGGGAAGAACCTACAAGGATGCTCCCAACGTGGACGGCCTGATTTTTGTAAATGCCGATGTGCCGCTGATGTCCGGCGATTTCTGCCGGGTGAAGGTGACGGGCGCTCTGGAATATGATTTGATAGGAGAGTTGATCGATGAATTTACCGAATAAGCTTACGACGCTGCGCGTCATTTTAATTCCTTTTTTTGTATTTTTCCTTTTATGGCAGAATGGAGACAACCGTACCTTCCGCCTGATTTCTCTTGTGATTTTTATTGTGGCCAGCCTAACGGATTTACTGGATGGAAAGATTGCCAGAAAATATAACCTGGTAACGAATTTTGGTAAGTTCATGGACCCGCTGGCGGATAAGCTTTTAGTCTGCTCAGCCCTGATCTGTCTGATCGAGCTGGGACAGCTCCCGGCCTGGATGGTAATTATTATCATCAGCCGTGAGTTTATCATCAGCGGCTTCCGCCTGGTGGCTTCCGACAACGGCGTAGTGATTGCTGCCAGCTATTGGGGCAAATTTAAGACCACCTTCCAGATGTTTGCCGTCATTTTGCTGATTCTGGATATTCCGGCTCTTGTGATGCTCACGAACCTCTGTGTGTGGGTGGCACTGGCACTTACGATTATTTCACTGGTAGACTATATTGCGAAAAACTATAAGATCCTGACAGAAGGGAGCATCTAAACATGGTTGTAGAACTGATTTCCGTGGGAACGGAATTGCTGCTTGGAAATATTGTGAATACCAATGCCCGCTATCTCTCCGAAAAATGTGCGATGCTGGGTTTGTCTGTTTACTATCAGACAACCGTTGGAGATAACAGAGAGCGGATGACGCAGGTCATCCGGACTGCGCTGGAACGTGCGGATCTTGTGATCTTAAACGGCGGTCTGGGGCCCACAGAGGATGATATTACAAGAGAGGTCTGTTCAGAGGTATTGGGCCTTACCCTGAAAGAGGATCCGGCGGTCCGTGCTCATTTGGAGGAGTGGTACAGACTTCGCAATAAGACTGACATCCCGGAGAGCAACTGGAGACAGGCACTGGTTCCGGAGGGCGCTGTAGTTTTTGAAAACAGCAACGGTACGGCTCCCGGGCTTGTGATGGAACGGGATGGAAAGACGGCAGTTCTCCTCCCGGGACCACCCAATGAGCTGTATCCTATGGTGGAAAAGCAGTTCTGCCCCTACATTCAGAGCCGCCAGTCCGGCGTGATCCGCTCTCAGATGGTCAAAATCTGCGGATACGGCGAGAGCAAGGTGGAGGAGATGCTTCTGGATTTGATTGACAATCAGACAAATCCGACCCTGGCGACATATGCCAAGACGAAAGAGGTGCATCTGCGGGTAACGGCCCGTGCCGAGACAGACGAAGAGGCCAAGAAGCTGTTAAAACCGATGATCAAGGAGATCCGCAAGCGGTTCGGCATGGCAGTCTATACCACGGATGAGGCAGATACCTTAGAGGATGTGGTAGTCCGTCTCCTGAATAAATACGGTTTAACGGTGACCACAGCTGAGTCCTGTACCGGCGGTCTTTTGGCCGGACGCCTGGTGAATGTGCCGGGGGCCTCGGAGGTGTTCCGGGAGGGCTTTATCACCTATTCCAATAAGGCAAAGAGAAAGATTCTCGATGTCAGCAAGGCAACGCTGCGCAAATACGGCGCGGTCAGCAAGCAGACGGCCAAGGAGATGGCCACCGGGGGCGTATTCGCCACTGATGCGGATGTCTGTGTTGCCGTGACAGGCATTGCCGGTCCGGACGGCGGAACGGAGGAAAAGCCGGTAGGACTTGTTTATATTGCATGCTACATGAAGGATGATGTGCAGGTGGAGGAGTATCATTTCAACGGAAACCGCGAAAAGATCCGCGAACAGACAGTCGTGCAGGCACTGGATCTTCTGCGCCGCTCCATTCTGCAGAACTATAAGAAAGATTGATGGAAGAATGCGCTGGTATAAGCATTTGTATGTGGGAGAAAAGGCAAAGAAACGAAGGTTTGCGATTATACAGAATATCCGGAATCACCGCTTTCAGCCGGGTGTCCATGTCATTACGCCGCCGTCTGCGGAGGGAAATGTCCTGGACATCTATCCTGCTGCTGTGCTTCTTACGGAGTATTACAGAAAGAAGGAGGATCTGCTGATTGTGGGAATCGGGGCCGATTATTTTGAGGCCCTGGAATTGGCCGGAAGGATTGTGGATGACATCTACCGGACCACCGGCGGATTTTCCTTTAAAGAGTATCAGGAAATGAACGGGCAGAGGTGAATGTATTGTTCCAGATCATATTGTTCATATTAAAAATATTGGGAATCCTGCTGCTCGTGATTCTGGGACTGTTCCTGGCTCTTGTGCTGTGTATCCTGTTTGCCCCGGTGCGCTACAGGGGGGAGGGAAGCTTCTATGGGAAGCCGAAGGGAGCGGTAAAGGTCAGCTGGCTGTGGCCGCTTCTATCTGTCCGTGCTTCCTATGAGACAGAGCTGGAAGCTTCCATACGAATCCTGGGTATCCCGCTGTTTCGGAAAATGAGGCAGGGAGAGGAAGGCAAACGGGCAGCGAAAACAAAGCGAAAGAGAAGAAGGAAGAGAGAAACGGAAGAACTGGAGGAGGCTTTGGGAGCTATTCCGGAAGGAGAGGAAGAGGAACTGGTGCTTTCTGCTCAGGAGCTGTCTGAAGAAGAGGCGGGAGAGCGGGGGGAAAACCAGCCGCCAGAGCCGGAAATGCTGTATAAAGAGACAGAACCTGAAACGGAAAGCGCAGAAGGCATTCCGGAGGGGAAAATGCCGGAAGACGAAATGCCGGAAGATGAAATACCGGAAGAAGAAATACCGGAAGATGAGACACCGGAAGAAGAAACACCGGAAGAAGAAACCGGAGGCTTCTGGAAGCGGAAAAGGAAGAATGGCAGGAGACGGCATCCTAAAAAGGGTTTTGTGAAGCGTATCCGTGCAAAGGCTCTTCTCATCTGGCTTCGTTTAAAGGCAGCGGTTTTGGGACTGAGAGCGAAGGCCGGAAGGCTGCTGAACCAAAAGGATGCGATCGCCTCGTTTCTGGCTGACGAAGAGAACCAAAGGACCTTCCGGCTGCTGAAGCGTCAGGCTCTGCGTATCTTAAAGCATCTAAAGCCCACGCGGTTAAGCGGCCATATCACCTTTGGCCTGGAGGATCCCTATACGATGGGGCGGGTTTTGTCCATAGCGGCTTTTGCCTATCCCTTATATGGACGGCGGCTCATTTTAAGTCCGGTCTTTGACCGGCAGATGATAGAGGGCGAACTGAAAATCCGGGGACGGATCCGGGCGGGCGTTTTTGTATCGGCCGCAATCCGTATCCTGTTAAATAAAAATTTCCGGAAACAACTGAGAAAATTTCTGAACTGAGGAGGAATCGAACATGGCAGACAATCAATTTTCATCGACCGTTGAAGCGTTATTCAAGGGCATGGATCATTTCGTTACAACAAAGACCGTGGTAGGAGAGGCAGTTAAGATCGATGACACCATCATTCTTCCTCTGGTGGATGTGACCTGCGGCATGGCTGCCGGCGCCTTTAACCAACCGTCTAAAAACAACGGAGCCGGCGGTATGAGCGCCAAAATGACACCCAGCGCTGTGCTGGTCATTCAAAACGGCGTTACCAGGCTGGTCAATATCAAGCATCAGGATGCTGTGACCAAGGTCATTGACATGGTTCCTGACTTTGTCAATCGGTTTATAGGCGGAAAGAGCAATACCATTTCTGAAGAAGCAATGGAAACTGCCGAAAAGATGGCTGCAGATTATGCTGCGGAAGAGGCAGGCAGCAAAGCTGCGGCGGAAAAGAAATAGAAAGAAGAGAGAAAAAGAATCAGCCATGCATGAAACTCCTGTCCCGGCATAAGATAGCAGTAACCGGACCTTTTGATACGGGAGGCGTCAGTGAAACGTTTATGCGGGCTGATTCTTTTTTCGATTGGCATTGGAATGACGCTGATACTCATTTTCCCGAAAAATTTCCTATGGGTATGTACAGCCATTTTCCTGCTGATTATCGGATATAATTTATTCTGCGGCTGAAAGGCACAGCGGCCTGCGCGCAGAATGGAATAAAAGAAAACGGAATAATTCAGAAGATATTTAGAAAATGATATTTAGAAAATAAAGAAGCCACGGAAGCGATTCCGTGGCTTGCTTTATTTCAAATTTTAAATCGATTAGGCTCTTTCCACTAAGCCGGATCTTAAGCAAGAAGTACATACATACATCTTCTGAGCTCCGCCATTTGTTTTAACCTTAACAGACTTCACATTTGCTTTCCACATCTTGTTAGATCTTCTATGTGAATGACTTACAGCATTACCAAAATGAGCCGCTTTTTCACAGATTGCACATTTAGCCATCGTTGCACCTCCTTAACCGATCATTGGACTTCCTATTAAAATCCATAACATAGGTATAATAGCAGATAGCAGGGAAATTTGCAAGTAAAATTTAAAAATTTATTACTTTTTATTCCCTTTTTGTTTCCTTTTTGGTGGAAATAGGGTATAATACCGTTAGATATTATACCTGCGCATGCCGAAGCAGTGAGACGCGCTTTCCTGCCCCGGTACAGATTTCCCAGGAAACACCTTATATCAAACAAAAAGCGGTAATTCCCATTACCCCTATAAAAAATAAAACAAAGAAACGGAGGCTGTCATCCATGAAAGGTCGCATTAATAATAAATACGGTTCTATCCAGATCGACCCGGAAGTAATCGCCATGTACGCCGGTACCACCGCCGTTGAATGTTTCGGCATTGTCGGCATGGCTGCAGTCAGCATGAAAGACGGACTGGTTAAACTCTTAAAGAGGGAAAGTTTAACCCACGGCATCAACGTATCCATCAAAGAAAACGCCATCAGCATTGATTTCCATGTGATCGTGTCCTACGGTGTCAGCATTTCAACGGTAGCTGACAACCTGATTGAGAACGTAAAATACAAAGTAGAAGAGCTGACCGGCATGACGGTTGAGAAGATTAATATCTTCGTAGAAGGCGTAAGAGTGATAGATTAAGGAGGAGCTACCTGTGGGTATGAACTACATTGATGCCGAGATGCTTAAAAAAGCATTTCTGGCAGGAGCAAAGGCCCTGGAGGCCAATAAAGAATGGATCAACGAGCTGAATGTATTCCCGGTTCCGGACGGTGACACGGGAACGAACATGACTATGACAATCCTGGCGGCAGCCAGAGAAGCAGCGGCTGTGGAAAAACCGACGATGGAGAGCCTTGCAAAGGCTATTTCGTCCGGTTCCCTGCGGGGCGCGAGAGGAAACTCCGGTGTTATCCTTTCCCAGCTGTTCCGCGGATTTACCAAGGAAATCAAGACCGTGGATGTTATTACAACGACAACCCTGGCCAATGCTTTTAACCGCGGTACGGAAACAGCCTATAAGGCAGTCATGAAGCCAAAGGAAGGAACCATTCTGACGGTTGCTAAGGGAATGGCAGACAAGGCCTCCGAACTGGTATCCCAGACAGAAGATATTATAGAATTTGCAGAGAAGGTGATCGCCCACGGCGATTATGTGCTGAGCCAGACACCGGAGATGCTTCCCATCTTAAAGGAGGCAGGCGTAGTGGATTCCGGCGGACAGGGCTTAATGCAGGTGTTAAAAGGCGCCTTTGACGGTCTGCTCGGCAAGGAAATCGATATAACCATAGAATCCGGTGTCAAGCCAGCGGCTTCTGAGACTCCGGCGTCCGTTTCCGGCGCTTCCAGACTGGAAGAGGCAGATATCCGATTCGGTTACTGTACGGAATTCATTGTAAATCTGGAAAAGCCGTATGATATGGATACCGAGCGTGAATTTAAGAGCTACTTAGAATCCATCGGTGACTCCATTGTGGTGGTATCCGATGATGATATTGTAAAGGTCCATGTTCACACCAACGATCCGGGCCTTGCCATTCAGAAGGCTTTAACCTACGGTTCTTTATCCCGTATGAAGATTGACAATATGCGTGAGGAACATCAGGAGCGCCTGATTAAAGATGCAGAGAAGGTAGCAGCAGAGCAGAAGGCTGAGGAAGCGGCTAAGAAGAAACAGGAGCCCAGAAAACCTTATGGCTTTATTGCCGTTTCCATCGGAGAGGGCATGAGCGAGATTTTCCGCGGGATCGGAGCCGACTATCTGATTGAGGGCGGCCAGACCATGAACCCCAGCACAGAAGATATGCTCAATGCCATTGACGCAGTCAATGCCGATACGGTTTACATTCTGCCCAATAATAAAAATATTATACTGGCTGCAGAGCAGGCCAGGAGCCTGGTAGAGGATCGGACCATTGTGGTCGTTCCGTCCAAGACGGTTCCCCAGGGCATTACAGCCATCATCAATTTCGCTCCGGAGCTTTCTGCAGAGGAAAACCTAGAGCTTATGAAAGAGGAGATGGCCCGTGTCAAGAGCGGTCAGATTACCTATGCGGTCCGTAACACCACTATCGATGGTATGGAGATAAAAGAAGGCGATTTCATGGGAATCGGCGACAGCGGCATGCTGGCAGTCGGCCAGGATATGGAAGCCACTGCGCTGGAGACCCTGCGTGCCATGATTGATGAGGAATCGGAGCTGGTAACGATTTATTACGGTGCGGAGACGAGCGAAGAGGCGGCAGAGGCCTTCCTTGAAAAAGCGCAGGCGGAATTCACAAGCTGTGAGATCGAATGCCACAATGGCGGCCAGCCGGTTTATTACTACATGATTTCAGTGGAGTAGGCGAAAAAAAGCGTGAAATAAAAAAGAATAGATTCCGTTTTCCGCAGCTTCTGCGGAAGGCTGATAAACAGAAACGGAGACAGATATGAGGATATCGCTGCCGCTTAGATGACGGTCCGGTGCGGGAGACGCTGCCGGTCACGGGCGAAGCTGCAGCAGGATCTGCAGTCTGCCTCCGTTTTCAGCAGGAATTTCTGTTAATTTTAATGAAAATGACCAACAGGAGGCTGCAGATGAACGAGGCATCAATCACAGCGATCAAGGGGATCGGGGACAAAACCGCCCGTCTGTTTCAGAAGCTGGGCGTAGAGACTGTAGAAGAACTGCTGCACTATTACCCAAGAGCTTACGATACCTTCCAGGAACCCAAAGCGGTGTCTGAGCTGATGCCGGATACCCAGGCGGCTGTGGAGGGGGTTCTCACCAAAAAGGCAGATGTAATAAAATACGGCCGTATGCAGGTAACGACTGTAACTCTGCGGGATATCAGCGGAATCCTGACTCTGACCTGGTACAACATGCCGTATCTTTGCGGTACCCTAAAATCCGGCGAACGGTTCGTCTTCCGCGGCCGGGTTGTGAAAAAGAGAGGCCGCCTTACCATGGAGCAGCCGGAGATTTACCGCCCGGAGGCCTACCGCCTGCTGGTGCATTCCATGCAGCCCATTTACGGCCAGACGAAGGGGCTGGGGAATAAAACCATTGCCAAGGCAGTGGCAGAGGCCTTAAACGGGCGTCAGATGGAGCGGGAATATCTGCCGGCCCATCTGCGGGAAAAATATCAGCTGGCAGAGTACAATTTTGCCCTGGAGCATATCCATTTTCCCAAGGATGAGACAGAGCTTCTCTTTTCCAGAAAGAGGCTTGTGTTTGACGAATTTTTCTTATTCCTGCTGTCAGTCCGCCTCTTAAAGGATAAAAAAGAGAATAAAGATAGCCCCTATTCCTTTACCATTCGAAGGGAGGTTCTGGAAGCCGAGAAAAGGCTTCCCTATGCGCTTACCGGGTCTCAGAAAAAGGTGCTGAAGGAGGTTTATGCGGATCTGTCGGGAGGCCATATCATGAACCGTCTGGTGCAGGGGGATGTGGGATCCGGAAAAACGATTATCGCTGTGCTGGCTCTTATGCAGGCTGCGTACAATGGCTTTCAGGGAGCGCTGATGGTTCCCACGGAGGTTCTGGCCAGACAGCACTTTGAATCCCTGACCGAGCTTTTTGCCAGCCAGGAGCTTCCCATCCGCCCTGTTCTATTGACCGGGTCCATGACGGCAAAGGAGAAACGGATTGCCTACGAAAAAATCGAAACCCACGAGGCTGATATCATCGTGGGAACCCACGCTCTCATTCAGGAAAAGGTAGTGTATGATAATCTGGCCCTGGTCATCACCGATGAGCAGCATAGGTTCGGTGTCAGCCAGAGGGAGATGCTGGGAAATAAGGGAAAGGAACCGCATATTCTAGTGATGAGCGCTACTCCCATCCCGAGAACTCTGGCAATTATCTTGTACGGCGATCTGGATATTTCTGTGATAGACGAGCTGCCGGCCAACCGAAAGCCTATTAAAAACTGCGTGGTGGGGAAGGATTACCGGGAAAATGCCTACCGCTTCCTGGAACGGGAGGCCAGAGAGGGGCGGCAGGCCTATGTCATTTGCCCCATGGTGGAGGCCAGCGAAATGCTGGAGGCGGAGAATGTCATCGATTACTGTAAGACCCTGCGGGAACATCTGCCGTCCTCGGTCCGGGTAGAGTATCTTCATGGAAAGATGAAAGCCAAAGAAAAGAATGCGCGGATGGAGGCATTTGCGGCCGGAGAAATCCAGGTGCTGGTTTCTACCACGGTAATCGAGGTGGGGATCAATGTGCCCAATGCCACGGTGATGATGATTGAGAATGCGGAGCGCTTCGGCCTGGCGCAGCTCCATCAGCTGAGAGGCCGTGTGGGACGCGGAAAGGCTCAGTCCTACTGCATCATGGTAAATTGTTCCGGCGAGGAGGAATCCCAGAAGCGTCTGGAAATTTTAAACAAGTCAAACGACGGATTCTTTATTGCCTCCGAGGATCTAAAGCTGCGGGGGCCGGGGGATATCTTCGGTGTCCGTCAGAGCGGAGACTTAGAATTTAAGCTTGCCGATATCTTTACGGATGCCGACATCCTAAAACGTGTGGCTCAGGAGGTAAAGGAACTAATGGATCAGGATCCGCTTCTGGAGAGGGAGGAACATATGGAATTAAAAAGGAAGCTGGATGTGTATCTGGAACGGAAGCTTGAAAAACTGAATCTGTGACAGAGATAAAAACGAAGAAGCAGGTTCTGCCAAACGATAACAAGAAGCGAAAAACGGAAAGGAGAAAAAGATGCTTCGTTTGCGCCCTTATAAGCCGTCTGATGCAGCCTGTCTGCTGAGATGGCTGACCGATGAAAAAACCGTAGCCTTTTGGAAAGCGGACAGGTTTCAGTGGCCTCTGACAAAAGAGCAGCTGGCTCAATACCACAGGGATTTCGAATCGGATCCCAATGCAATGGCTTTTACGGCTTTGAATGAGAACGGCGGCCCGGCAGGCCATTTTTCCCTGCGTAAGATCGACTGGAAAGAGAACAGGGGACACATGGGATTTATCGTAGTGGACCCGGAGACCAGGGGAAAGGGATATGGCCGCCGGATGGTACATCTGGCTTTGACCTATGCCTTTGAGGTTCTGGGGCTTAAAGCTGTCACACTGGGCGTCTATGACTGTAACGAGCCGGCCAGACGCTGCTATGAGGCGGAGGGATTCAGACGGATAGAGCGGCCGGGCTTTGAGGCCAGAACAGAGACCTTCCATGGAGCGCAGTGGGAGTATTTCTATCTGGAAGCCAGACGGGACGAAGCACCGCAAACCGACAGAGAAAAGTAAACGACAGATCGCAATCCCCCGGAGCATTTTTGAAAGGCTCCGGGGGTAATATTCAGAGATATCGTATGCGTTTATTATACTAATGTTTTGAAATACTGGTATCCATCCGCCTGCTCATTATACCGCTTGATCAGCTTCTGGATCTTGGCGGTCGGTGTCAGTGCATTCTCCAGAGATACGTTGTGATTGAGCGAATTGATAATCGCAGCGATAAACTTGCTCATATCAGCCTCCACATACCAGTCTTTTGTGAAGATCTCCGGCGCACGGTAGGTTAAGTTGGTGGTTACGACACAGTCTAAATAGCCCTTTGCATAGAACTCATCAAACTTTTCAAAGCCGTTGGTAAAGAGACCGAAGGTGGTGCAGACAACGACACGTTTTGCTTTCCGATCCTTTAAGGCCTTGGCGGTATCCAGCATGCTCTCGCCGGAGGAAATCATATCATCAATGATGAGAACGGTCTTGCCCTCTACAGAGGAACCAAGGAACTCATGGGCCACGATGGGGTTTCTTCCATTGACTACGCGGGAATAATCGCGGCGTTTGTAGAACATACCCATATCAACGCCCAGGTTGTTGGCTAAGTATACGGCACGGGACATGGCACCTTCATCGGGGCTGATAACCATTAAGTGTTCTTTGTCAATCTTTAAAGTCTTATCATGGGCGAAGAGTGCCTTGATAAACTGATAGGTCGGCATGAAATTGTCAAATCCGCTGAGCGGGATGGCATTCTGCACACGGGGATCATGGGCATCAAAGGTGATGATATTGTTTACGCCCATATTGATCAGCTCTTCTAACATCATTGCGCAGTCTAAAGACTCGCGGCTGCTTCTCTTGTGCTGTCTGCCTTCATATAAGAAAGGCATAATTACGTTTACACGGTGTGCGGTGGCAACCGTGGCGCCGATGATACGTTTCAGATCCTGGAAATGATCATCGGGAGACATATGATTGGTGAAACCGCTCATCTTATAGGTAAGGCTGTAATTGGTCACATCTACCATGGCATAGATATCAGTGCCCCGAACCGACTCATGAACAGCGCCCTTCGCTTCTCCGCTTCCGAAACGCGGGCAGGAGCACTTTAAAAGGTAAGAATCGGCATCATATCCGCGGTACTGCAGATTTTCCTGTCTTTTTTTCAGGACCTCAATATCATTGCGGCGGAAATTAATGATGTGGTCATTGACCTTTGCAGCCAGTTCCTGGCAGCTTTCCAGGGCAGCAATCTTAAGCGGCGCCACCGGAAGGGTGTCATTAAAAACGTAGTCGTTAGACATGCTTTTTCTCCTCCAAATATGGCAGGGCAACTGCCTGCCAGACTCTGTATGCTACAGCTCTTAAAGAACTGTAACCTTTGTACAGTCTTTTTATACCATTCTTAGACAAGGATCGTCAATAGGAAAAACATCAGTTCCAGCAAATTCTTTACAAAAAACGGTAATATTGTTATGATAAGAGAAGAAAGAAATATAAAATTCAGGAAAAGACAGACGGAGCAAACATAAATGAAAAATAAAGGTCATATCATCAAATCTGTGGATCCCGGTTCCATTGCACAAGCGCTGGAGTTAGAACCGGGAGATGCGCTTTTGACAATTGACGGCGAAGCAATCGAGGATATTTTCGATTATGAATATAAGATAAACAGTGAAGCGATTACCATGGTGGTCCGGAAGGCCAACGGCGAGGAGTGGGAGCTGGATATTGAAAACGGGTATGAGGATCTGGGACTTACCTTTGAAAACGGCCTGATGAGTGAATATCGGTCCTGCCGAAACAAATGTATTTTCTGCTTTATTGATCAGATGCCGCCGGGGATGCGGGAAACCCTGTATTTTAAGGATGATGATTCAAGGCTTTCCTTCCTGCAGGGCAATTACATTACCCTGACCAACATGAAGGATCACGATATTGAGCGGATTATCCGGTTTAAGCTGGCCCCCATTAATATTTCCGTGCAGACAACGAACCCGGAGCTTCGCTGCAGGATGCTCAACAACCGGTTCGCGGGCGAAGCCTTAAAGAAGATCGATACGCTTTATGAAGCCGGAATTCCCATGAACGGCCAGATTGTCCTGTGTAAAAATGTCAATGACAAGGAAGAGCTGGAACGTTCCATCCGGGATTTGGGGGCCTATGTGCCCTGCATGGAGAGTGTTTCCGTGGTTCCGGTCGGGCTTTCGAAATTCAGAGACGGGCTGTATCCGCTGGAGCCTTTTACCAAAGAGGATGCGGAGGAGACCATTGACTTAATCGAGCGGTGGCAGAAAATCTTTTATGAAAAGCATGGAATCCATTTTATCCATGCAAGCGATGAATTTTACATGCTGGCAGAGCGGGAACTGCCGGAGGAAGAACGCTATGACGGGTACATTCAGCTGGAAAACGGAGTCGGCATGATTCGGCTTCTGACGCAGGAGGTCAAGGCGGATCTGGAGGACCGGAAGGACGACGGAGTTTTTGAGGAGCTCTCCATCGCCACCGGAATGCTTCCTTATCCTTATATTAAGAAATATGTAAAAGAGGTGGAACAGATTTTTCCGGGGCGGAAGGTGCATGTCTATCCTATCCGCAATGAGTTTTTCGGAGAGCGGATCACGGTGGCCGGTTTGATCACCGGTCAGGATCTGATAAAGCAGCTGACGGGGCGCCCTTTGGGGTCAAGGCTTCTTCTTCCCAGCGCCATGTTTCGGAGCGGAGAAGAGGTTTTTCTCGACGATGTGACCCGGGAAGAGGTACAAAAGGCTTTACAAGTCCGGGTGGATATTGTAAAATCAAGCGGACATGATTTTGTGGAAGCGGTTCTCTATCCGGTAGAGGAAGAACCTGCGCTGCATGGAGAATATGAACTGAAAAGAATAACGGAGGAAGAATATGAATAAAAAGAAACCAGTGGTGGCTGTGGTAGGACGCCCGAATGTGGGAAAATCGACCCTGTTTAATGTTCTGGCCGGCGACATGATTTCCATCGTAAAGGATACCCCCGGCGTGACGAGAGACCGAATCTACGCAGACGGAACCTGGTTAGACCATTCCTTTACCCTGATTGATACAGGCGGTATTGAACCGGATTCCAGGGATATCATCCTGTCCCAGATGCGGGAACAGGCGGAGATTGCCATTGCTACGGCTGATGTGATTATTTTTATTGTGGATGTGCGTCAGGGCATGACCGATGCGGATTCCAAGGTGGCAGATATGCTGCGCAAATCCAGAAAGCCGGTGGTTCTGGCAGTCAATAAGGTGGACAGCTTTGCCAAATTCGGAAATGATGTCTATGAATTTTATAATCTGGGCATCGGCGATCCGATCGCGATTTCTGCTGCATCCAGGCTGGGATTGGGAGAGCTTCTCGATGCAGTGGTGGCCCATTTCGGGGACGGAGCATGCGGAGAGGAAGAGGACGAGCGTCCGCGAATTGCCATTGTAGGAAAGCCCAATGTAGGAAAATCTTCTATTATCAATAAGCTTCTGGGTGAAAACCGTGTGATTGTGTCTGATATTGCAGGAACCACCCGCGATGCAGTGGATACGGAGATTGTCCATAACGGCACCGAGTACGTTTTTATTGATACAGCCGGTCTGCGCCGGAAAAATAAAATTAAGGAAGAGCTGGAGCGCTACAGCATTATCCGTACCGTGACAGCCGTAGAGCGGGCCGATGTGGTGCTGGTGGTCATCGATGCCAAAGAGGGCGTAACCGAGCAGGATGCCAAGATCGCCGGCATTGCCCATGAGAGAGGAAAGGGCATCATTATTGTGGTCAATAAATGGGATGCCATCGAGAAAAACGACAAAACCATTTATGAATATACCAATAAGATCAAAACCATCTTATCCTTTATCCCCTATGCGGAATATATGTTTGTATCCGCGCTGACGGGACAGAGATTAAGTAAGCTGTATGAAATGATTGACATGGTACGGGAGAATCAGACCCTGCGTATTGCCACCGGCGTCCTCAACGAGATTATGACCGAGGCTGTGGCCCTGCAGCAGCCGCCGTCTGACAAGGGCAAGAGACTGAAGCTTTACTACATTACGCAGGTTTCAGTTAAACCGCCGACCTTTGTAATATTTGTTAATGATAAAGAACTGATGCATTTTTCCTATACAAGGTATCTGGAGAATAAGATTCGGGATGCATTCGGTTTCAGGGGGACTTCGCTTAAATTCTTAATCCGTGAAAGGAAGGGAAAGGAGCAGTAGTATGGAACGAATTATATGTATTGGGATTGGCTATCTGTTTGGACTGGTTCAGTCCGGCTATCTTTACGGGAAGACAAAGAACATGGATATCCGTCAGTACGGAAGCGGAAATGCAGGCTCTACCAATGTGCTGCGCGTGATGGGGAAAAAAGCAGCGCTCCTTGTATTTTTAGGCGACTTTTTCAAGGCGGTTTTAGCGATGTGCCTGGTGCGTGTGATCTTTAAGGAGAGTGCCAATGCAGATCTTTTGGCCCTCTATGCCGGATTCGGCGTGACGCTGGGTCATAACTTTCCGTTTTATCTGGGGTTTAAGGGCGGAAAGGGAATTGCCTCCATGGCCGGTATTATGACTGCCATGGATTTCCGTATCACGCTGACCTGCTTTGTGATTTTTTCATTGACGGTAGGAATTACCCGCTATGTGTCATTGGGCTCTATTCTGGTATCCATCGCATTCTTTTCTGAGCTGGCTGTATTCTGCCGGATGGGAAGCTACCGTCTGGAGACGGCCTGTCTGATGGAATTTACAGTTCTGGCCGCTGTTTTGATGTGCATGGCCATCTGGCGTCACAGAGCGAACATTAAGCGTCTCCTGTCCGGTACGGAAAATAAGGTGGGCGCAAAAAAGAAGTAGGAGAAGAAACATATGGCATCAATCGGTGTAATCGGCGCAGGAACATGGGGAACCGCCCTGTCCCTGATGCTTTGCCAAAATGGCCACCAGGTCATGGTCTGGTCGGCCATTGAGACAGAAATTGAAGAGATGGAGCGTACCAGGCTTCATAAAAACCTTCCGGATATCACGATTCCGGAGCGTATCCGTCTGACGGCTGATTTAAGAGAGGCCATGGCTGAGAAGGACATTCTGGTTCTGGCAGTACCGTCTGTGTTTATTCGGAGTACGGCTGCCAGAATGCGGGAATATCTGCGTTACGGCCAGATTGTGATTAATGTATCCAAGGGAATTGAGGAGAGCAGTCTAAAGACTATGTCCCAGGTGATTGAGGAGGAGATTCCCAATGCAGAGGTGGCAGTGCTTTCCGGTCCCAGCCACGCGGAGGAGGTAAGCCGCGGTATTCCGACTACCTGTGTGGCCGGCGCACATCGGAAGAAGACGGCGGACTATATTCAGTCTGTTTTTATGAGTCCGGTATTCCGTGTATATACCAGCCCGGATATGCTGGGAATCGAGGTGGGGGCAGCGCTTAAAAATGTTATTGCTCTGGCAGCCGGTATCGCCGATGGCCTGGGATACGGTGATAATACGAAGGCCGCTCTGATCACCAGAGGAATCGCAGAGATCACGAGGCTGGGGGTAAAAATGGGCGGAAAGGCCCAGACCTTTGCCGGTCTCTCGGGAATCGGCGATTTAATCGTAACCTGCGCCAGCATGCACAGCCGAAACCGGCGTGCCGGAATTCTGATTGGAAAAGGCTATAGCATGGAAGCTGCCATGAAGGAAGTGCAGATGGTGGTAGAGGGCGTGTACTCTGCCAAAGCAGGCCTTCTTTTGTCCGAGCAGTACGGCTGCGATATGCCGATTGTGGAGCAGGTCAACCGGGTTCTGTTTGAGGAAAAGCCGGTGAAGGAGGCAGTCGAAGAGCTGATGCTTCGGGACCGGAGGATCGAAAACGGGGGACTTCCCTGGGAGGCATAGAGACGGTCAAAGATTCAAAGGCTTCAGTTCGTATCGGAATGCTTTTCTGCAGAATTTATAAAAAATTTACAGTTTGTCCTTGCTAAAACGGCATGCGTGCGCTTGAGAAGGACAAAAGAACCTTTTTTGGAACAATATAAACAAAAGAAATAGCAACCATAACTAAAGGTTATGGTTGGGCGGGAATTTGACAGAAAATGTTCACATTTTAGTCAAATTCCTTTTTTTTGCCGGGTTTTCATATTGACTTTTTTTCGAGTAAAATTTATAATCTTTGTCAATCAATACAAGTTAAAGATTCCGGCTGACAGCAGGGATTTTTAACGAAAAAAGATGGAGGAGATTATTATGAAAAAAAGATTTTTAAGCTTAGGCTTAGCTGTAATGATGGCAGCTTCTTTAACCGCATGCGGCGGCGGAAGCACTTCCGAGAAGCCGGCTGAGACACAGGCTGCTGAAGCAGAAGGTGCAGAGGCAGCAGAGGGCGCTGAAGCAGCAGAGGGAACAGAGAGCGCAGAGGGAACCTTAAAGATTGGCGGTATCGGCCCGGTAACCGGTCCGGCTGCTGCTTATGGTATTGCAGTTAAGAACGGTATGGATCTGGCAATTAAAGAGATCAATGAAGCCGGCGGCATCAACGGTATGCAGATTGAGTACAACTACCAGGATGATGAGCACGATCCGGAGAAGGCTGTGAATGCTTACAATACTTTAAAGGACTGGGGTATGCAGATGTTATTAGGTACTGTTACCTCCAAGCCATGTATCGCAGTTGTAGCAGAGTCCCAGAATGACAACATCTTCCAGATTACACCGTCCGGTTCTGCTGTTGAGTGTATCTCCGGTGATAATGCATTCCGTGTATGCTTCTCTGACCCGGATCAGGGAAAGGCTTCTGCTCAGTACATCGGCGAGCACAAGCTGGCAACCAAGATTGCAATTATCTATGACAGCTCCACAGAGTATTCTGACGGTATCCGCGAGTCCTTCGTAGCAGAGGCTGCAAACCAGGGACTTGAGATTGTAGCCAGCGAAGCATTTACCGCTGATACAAACACTGATTTCTCCGTACAGCTTGACAAGGCAAAAGAGTCCGGCGCAGAGCTGGTATTCCTTCCGATTTACTATCAGGAGGCATCTGTTATCTTAAAACAGGCTGCTGACAAAGAGTTTGCACCGATCTTCTTCGGCTGTGACGGTATGGATGGTATCTTAAGCGTTGAAAACTTTGATCAGTCCTTAGCAGAGGGCTTAATGCTTCTGACTCCTTTCTCTGTAGATGAGGAAGGCAGCAAGCCGTTCGTAGAGGCTTACAGAGCAGCTTACAATGAGGAACCGCTTCAGTTCGCAGCAGGCGCTTATGATGGTGTCTATGCAATTAAAGCCGCTGCTGAAAAGGCTGGTATCACAGCTGATATGAGCGCATCTGATATCTGTGATGCTATGAAGGCTGCCATGACTGAGATCAGCATTGACGGTTTAACAGGCGAGGGTATGACCTGGACTGCAGAGGGTGAGCCGAACAAAGCTCCGAAGGCTGTTAAGATCGAAAACGGCGTATATGTAATGCAGTAATGATTAGGCAGTGACTAATTAGCCCTGAAGAGGGTTGTCCGAAAGACAACCCTCTTTTTAACTTTTTCGAGGGCAGATAAAGATTAAGAGGTAGGTGTAAGCGGTATGAGTTTTCTTTCTTATTTGATCAATGGGATTAGCCTTGGAAGCGTATATGCCATCATAGCCCTGGGCTATACCATGGTTTACGGCATTGCCAAGATGCTGAATTTCGCCCATGGAGATATTATTATGGTGGGCGGTTTTACCGTATTCACGATTGTGAGTACATTAGGGGGATCCCCGATTGTCGGCATCCTTGCGTCTGTTGTCGTTTGTACGATTTTAGGTGTTACCATTGAAAAGGTCGCTTACAAGCCCCTGCGCGGCGCTTCTCCGCTGGCGGTATTGATCACCGCCATTGGTGTCAGCTACCTGCTTCAGAACATCGCCCTTCTGATTTTCGGATCCAATGCACGCCAGTTTACCTCTGTCGTAACGGTTCCGGCTCTGAAGCTGGCAGACGGAAAGCTTTCTATTTCCGGCGTAACGATTGTTACAATCATAACGTGTATTGTAATTATGATCGCCCTGACTGCTTTTATTAACAAGACGCGGATTGGACAGGCCATGCTGGCAGTATCAGAGGACAAGGGAGCTGCTACCCTGATGGGCATCAATGTAAACGGAACGATTGCCATCACCTTTGCCATCGGTTCCTCTCTGGCCGCCATTGCCGGCGTGCTTCTTTGCTCCGCCTATCCTTCCCTGACTCCCTATACCGGATCCATGCCGGGTATTAAGGCCTTTGTGGCAGCCGTATTCGGAGGAATCGGTTCCATTCCGGGCGCTATGATCGGAGGAATTCTTTTGGGCGTGATCGAAAACCTGGCGAAGGCGTATATTTCCTCCCAGCTTTCGGATGCCATTGTATTTTCCGTTTTGATTATCGTACTGCTGGTACGTCCGACGGGGCTGCTCGGCAAGAAGATTAGCGAGAAAGTGTAGGTGGATAGAGGAATGAAAGCTTATAAAAATAAAATTCTGATTCAGAATGCGGTTACATATGCAATGGTAATTGCCTGTTATGTGATAATTCAGGTTTTGATGGCCGGAGGCCATGTCAACAGCCTGGTAAAGGGACTTTTAGTTCCTCTCTGCATGTATGTAATCCTTGCTGTATCCTTAAATCTTACGGTAGGTATTTTGGGAGAGCTGAGTCTGGGCCATGCGGGCTTCATGTGCGTGGGCGCATTTTCCGGCGCTTTTTTCAATCATGTGATGGCCGGATCTATTCCCAGCAATCAGGTTCGTTTTGTCATTGCAATCTTTATCGGGGCAGCGGTTGCGGCTGTGTTCGGTATTTTAATCGGTATTCCGGTACTGCGGTTAAAGGGCGACTATCTGGCCATTGTAACTCTGGCATTCGGCGAGATTATCAAAAATGTCATCAACGTGCTCTATGTGGGTATGGACGGAAACGGCATTCATGTTTCCACAAAGGATATGGCGTCCTTAAATCTGGCAGAGGGAGGAAAGGTGATAATTAAAGGGGCTCAGGGTATTACGGGCACTCCTAAGGCATCCACCTTCACCATCGGATTTATTCTGGTACTGATTACCCTTTTTATCGTTCTGAATCTGATGAACTCCCGGACGGGACGCGCTATCATGGCTATCCGCGATAACCGCATCGCTGCAGAGTCCATTGGCATCAATATCACAAAATATAAGCTTCTGGCATTTTCCGTATCTGCGGCTTTGGCCGGTGTGGCGGGCGTCCTCTATGCTCACAATCTGGCGACCCTGGCTGCGACGCCCAAGAGCTTCGGCTACAACATGTCCATCATGATCCTGGTATTCGTCGTTCTGGGCGGCATTGGCAATATCCGGGGCTCTGTGATTTCGGCCGTTGTCCTGACACTGCTGCCGGAGATGCTGCGAGGCCTCAATGACTATCGTATGCTGATTTACGCCATCGTGCTGATTGTCATGATGCTTCTTACCTCCAGCCCCAAGGCCATTGAGGTGAGAGAGCGGATACTTGCTCCGCTTCGAAAGAAAAATGCAAAGGAGGAGGCGTAAGCTATGGCAGTGACAGAGGAAATGAAGACTCCGGGAATGAGCAGCGCGGAGCATTCGGAGAAAAAGAATCCCATGCTGGAAGTAAAAAACTTAAGCATCTCCTTCGGAGGCCTGAAGGCGGTGGATGATTTCAGCATCACCATAGAAAAAGGACAGCTTTACGGCCTTATCGGTCCCAATGGAGCCGGAAAGACGACAATATTCAATCTTTTAACAGGCGTTTATAAGCCGGATATGGGACACATCCTCCTGGATGGGGGGAATATTACCGGCCACAGAACAGCTGAGATCAACAAGGCCGGAATTGCCAGAACCTTCCAGAATATCCGTCTTTTCAAGGATCTTTCCGTACTGGATAATGTAAAAGTAGGCCTTCATAATCACCATAAATACTCCACACTGACCGGCATTTTCCGTCTTCCGGGCTATTACCGGGTGGAGAAGGAGATGGATGAAAAGGCCATGGAGCTTTTGAAGGTTTTTGATCTGGAGAAGGAATTTGCCTACAAGGCATCCAATCTTCCCTACGGAAAGCAGAGAAAGCTGGAGATCGCCCGGGCTTTGGCTACGGACCCGAAGCTTCTGCTTTTAGACGAGCCGGCGGCCGGCATGAACCCCAACGAGACGGCGGAGCTGATGGATACGATCCGCTTTGTCCGCGATCATTTCGGAATGACGATCCTTCTGATTGAGCACGATATGAAGCTGGTTTCCGGCATCTGCGAGCGGCTGACCGTTTTAAACTTCGGCCACATGCTGGCAGAGGGGGCCACAAGCGACGTATTAAACGATCCGCAGGTAATTGCGGCATATCTGGGAGAATAGGGGGAGTGCTTTTATGGCAATGCTGGAAGTAAAGGATTTAAATGTATATTACGGCGTCATTCAGGCGCTTAAGGGAATCTCGTTCGAGGTTGACGAAGGGGATGTCATTGCCTTAATCGGCGCCAACGGAGCCGGAAAGACTACGACCCTTCACACCATCACAGGCTTGATCCCGGCCAAATCCGGAAGCATCGTGTTTGAGGGAAAGGATATCACAAGGGTTCCCGGCTATAAGCTGGTTCCTATGGGAATCGCCCACGTGCCCGAGGGGCGCCGTGTGTTCGCTCAGCTGAGTGTTCTGCAGAATTTAAAGATGGGCGCCTACACGAGAAAAGACAAGCAGGAAGTGGAGGAGACGATCAAAAAGATCTATAAGCGCTTCCCGCGTCTGGAGGAAAGAAAAAATCAGCTGGCGGGAACCTTATCAGGAGGCGAGCAGCAGATGCTGGCCATGGGCCGCGCCCTGATGTCCCACCCGCGCCTCATTGTTATGGATGAGCCGTCCATGGGCCTTTCCCCTATCTATGTAAACGAGATTTTTGATATCATCAAGGAGATCAGCGCGGACGGAACCACGGTTCTTTTGGTGGAGCAGAACGCGAAGAAGGCACTCTCCATCGCAAACAAGGCATACGTTCTGGAGACGGGAAAGATTGTCTTAAAGGGTGATGCGAAAGAGCTGATGAATAACGATCAGGTGAAGAAGGCTTATTTGAGCGAGTAGGCAGAGAAACAGCGGGGAAATTCGCGGATAGAAATGAAAAAAGAAAAGCTGTCGGACATGCCGGGGAGAAACTGGCGGGTCCGGCAGCTTTTTTGATGTATTTATAAAAAGGGCTTTGTTTATTAAAATGTGAAACGTTATTTGGAAGATGCTGAAAATATGAGAAAGAAACAGGAGCTTATAGTATGCTTGAATATTGATATGCGATTATAATTTAGCAAAAAACAAATTAGGATTGAATTTCCCGGTCTGAATCCTGTGAAAACCTTCTCGATTAGATCCTGGAAAGCTTTTCGGCTCACCGCAGCGAATTATCCCAGCGAATAATCCTCATTCCCCCTTGCATATACTTGTATCAGCACAGCAAGGGGGTATTATTATGGATAATTTTAATGTATACAATGACATCAAGGCCCGCACGAACGGAGAGATTTACATTGGGATCGTCGGCCCGGTGCGGACGGGAAAATCGACCTTTATTAAACGGTTTATGGAGCTTATGGTGCTTCCGGAGATGGAGGATCCCCATGCCAGGGAACGGACCAGAGACGAGCTGCCTCAGTCCTCGGCGGGAAAGACCATTATGACAACAGAGCCGAAATTCATTCCCAAGGAAGCGGCGCAGATTTCTCTGGGGGAAGGGGCTGACGTGAAGGTCCGTCTGATTGACTGCGTGGGATTCATGGTGGAAGGCGCGGCCGGACATATTGAAAATGACACGGAACGTCTGGTGAAGACTCCCTGGTTTGACAGTGAGATTCCCTTTACAGAGGCGGCGGAGATTGGAACCAGAAAGGTCATTACCGACCATTCCACGATTGGATTGGTGATTACCACGGATGGCTCCTTTGGGGATATCAAGCGCAGCAGTTACATAGCGGCAGAGGAAAAGACCATCAAAGAGTTAAAGAATTTAAAGAAGCCATTTCTGGTGCTTTTAAATTCCATGCGTCCCTACTCTGATGAAACGAAGACTCTGGCCGGACAGATGGAAGAAAAATACGGAGTACAGGTGATGCCGGTGAACTGTGAACAGCTGAAAAAAGAGGACATCAAAGCCGTTTTAGGAGAGATCCTCTATGAATTCCCTGTGACGGAAATGGACTTTGCCATTCCCAAATGGATGGAGATTCTGCCCAGAGACCATTGGCTGAAAGCAGCTGTGATTCAGGCTGTGAAGGATATGCTGAAAAAGACGGATCACATGCGGGATGTGGACAGCGCCCTGCCGGAAGAGGGGGGAGAGGCGGTGAGGCGTATCAAAATTACGGGAAAGCGGATGGATGAAGGACGCATCGGAGCTTCGGTAGAGGTGGATGACGGCCATTATTACCAGATCTTAAGCGAATACGTGGGTGTACCTATCGAGGGAGAGTATCAGCTGATGCAGACCCTTAAAGATCTGGCCTCCATGCAGAAGGAATACGAGAAGGTGGGAAATGCTATGAATCAGGTCCGTCAGAAGGGATACGGCGTGGTGACGCCGGAGCGCTCAGAGATTGTGCTGGATGAGCCGCAGCTGATCCGCCACGGCAACAAATATGGTGTCAAGATGAAGGCCCAGGCCCCATCCATTAACTTGATTAAGGCTCATATTGAGACCGAGATAGCTCCCATTGTGGGAAATGAACAGCAGGCAGAGGATTTGATCCGTTATATCAAAGAGAATGCGGGGCAGAGTGAGGAAGGCGTCTGGACCACCAATATTTTCGGAAAATCCATTGAGCAGATCGTGGATGACGGGATTCAGGCCAAGATTTCCCAGCTGACGGAGGACTGCCAGATGAAACTCCAGGATACTCTGCAGAAAATCATTAATGACAGCAACGGCGGCATGATCTGTATCATTATCTAACAAAATTCAGGCTGTATTTTTGTGAAGAATTCAGCGGCTCATTTGTTGGACATTGAGATTTCGGTATGTTATCATTATGTGTATCAGCAGAAGGGAGCGTGGATGGATGACAGACAGACAATTACTGGAAGCAATATTTGGCGATACGCAGGTGATGAAAAAAGACATTTCGGAGCTGAAGCTGAAGGTCGGAGGCCTGGAAGAAGACGTATCGAACCTGAAGGCGGATGTGTTGGAATTGAAAACAGATGTATCGAATCTGAAGGCGGATGTGTTGGAATTGAAAACAGACGTATCGAATCTGAAGGCGGATGTGTCGGAGTTGAAAACAGACGTATCGAATCTGAAGGCGGATGTGTCGGAATTGAAAACAGACATATCGAATCTGAAGGCAGATGTATCAAATTTAAAAACAGAGGTATCAAATCTGAGAGCAGGCATGTCGGAGCTGAAAGAGGAGGTATCAGGGCTTAAGGCGGACGTAGAAACACTTAAAATAAAGACAGAGAAGTTATCTGAGGACAATACTGCACAGAAGAAGGGAATCAAGCTTCTGCGAGAAGAACTCCGTGCACAAAGGAAGAAGATAGATTTCCTGATGGATAACTCTAAAGCTTTACGGCAGAAGGTTTCCAGCATTGAATTGACACTGGAAAATGAGACCAATCGGAATATCCGGGTGATTGCGGAAGGACATCTTGATTTATTCCGGAAACTGGATGATGCCTTAAAATCAGAAGGTGAAAAAGAGATGATGATGGTACGGATGAATGTTGTGGAGAACGGGCTGCGTAAGGTAAGAGAAGAGATGCATCAACGGGTTTGTTCTGCCTGATGAATGGATAAAACAGAATGCAGTACATATGGCGTAAAGTCAAAGAGAATAGGGCTTTGCGCTTTTTCTTTTAGGAATATTCCTGGATGAATTGCATGAATGTCTGAAAATTGATATAATAGAGTCAGATATCCCGGTGAAAGTGACAGAAGAAATCGGGAAAACGGGGTTTAGAAAAAAATACAGGAGATGGTGGAATGAAACTTACATTTATCGGAGCGGATCACGAGGTGACAGGAAGCTGTCATTTGTTGGAAGCGTGCGGACTGAATGTTCTGGTGGACTGCGGCATGGAGCAGGGCATTAATAAATTTGAGAATGCCGAGCTGCCTGTCAGCTATGCGGATGTGGATTATGTGCTGGTTACGCACTCTCACATCGATCATGTGGGAATGCTTCCCTTTATCTATGCCAGAGGGTTCCGCGGCCAGGTGCTGGCAACCAGAGCTACGGCAGACCTGTGTGATATCATGTTAAAGGATTGTGCCCATATTCAGGAATCAGAGGCGGAGTGGAAGAACCGGAAGGCAAAACGTGCCGGCCGTCCGGAGGAGCCGCCGCTTTACACGATGAATGATGCCGCCGGCGTGCTGGATCGGTTTGTCCCCTGTGACTATGGCCACACCATCCGTCTGGCGGAGGGCTTTGAGGTGCAGTTTACGGATGTGGGGCATCTTTTGGGATCTGCCTCTATTGAGATATGGATGACAGAGGGAGAATGTTCAAAAAAAATTGTCTTTTCCGGTGATATCGGAAATAAAAATAAGCCGCTGATCCGAAGCCCTCAGTACATCCATCAGGCAGATTATGTGGTGATGGAGAGTACCTACGGCGGCCGTTTCCATAAGCATACCAGCGATCACGTGGAGGAATTTGCCCGGATTATTGAGGAAACCCTGGAAAAGGGTGGAAATGTGGTAATTCCTGCCTTTGCCGTGGGCCGTACCCAGGAGGTATTAAACTATATCCGTGTCATCAAGGAAAAGGGACTCGTTAAAAACCATCCGGACTTTCCGGTCTACCTAGACAGCCCCATGGCGGTTGAGGCGACAGCAGTCTTTAAGGAGAATATGCTGGACTGCTATAATGAAGAAACAAAGGCTCTGGTGAAGAAGGGCATCAATCCTCTGGCATTTCCGGGGCTGCGTCTGTCTGTCACCAGTGACGATTCCATTGCCATCAATTTTGATGAAGAACCAAAGGTGATCATCTCTGCTGCCGGCATGTGTGATGCGGGCCGTGTACGCCATCATCTGAAGCATAACCTCTGGCGGCCGGAATGTACGATTCTCTTTGCCGGTTATCAGGCAGTGGGAACGCTGGGACGCAGCATTATTGAGGGACGGGAGGAAGTGAAGCTTTTCGGTGAGTCCATCGAGGTGCGGGCCCGTATTGAAAAGATTGAGGGCATCAGCGGCCACGCGGATGAGACGGGGCTTCTGGAATGGGTGGGAAGCTTTATGAATCACCCGAAACAGGTCTTTGTGGTGCATGGAGATGACGAGGTCTGCGACCAGTTCGCTGCTACGGTGAAGGAGACTTTGGGATTTGAGGCCATGGCGCCTTACAGCGGGACCTCCTACGATCTGAAAGAAGGCTGTTTTATCACGGTTACAAAAGGCGTTCCGATTCGGCGAGAGGTATCCGAAAAGACGAAGAAGGCGGTCGGCGTATTTGCCCGTCTGGTGGCAGCGGGAGAGCGGCTGCGTAAGGTTATCATGCACAACGAGGGCGGAGCCAACAAGGATCTGGCGCGGTTTGCGGATCAGATTAATTCCCTGTGTGATAAATGGGATCGTTAAGACAACAAAAGGAGACATCATAGTTTGAAAGTAGATATTTATACAGACGGAGCCGCCAGAGGCAATCCCGATGGACCGGGCGGCTTCGGGACAGTGATTCATTACCGGGATCCGGCCGGACAGCTTCATGTAAAGGAGATCTCTGCCGGATACAAACGGACCACGAATAACCGGATGGAGCTGATGGCTGCCATTGCCGGGCTGGAGGCATTAAACCGCCCCTGTGAGGTGGAGCTTTATTCGGATTCCAAATATCTGGTAGATGCCTTTAATCAGCATTGGATTGACAGCTGGTTAAAGAAGGGCTGGAAGCGGGGCAAAAATGAAGAGGTCAAAAATATTGATCTCTGGAAGCGCCTTCTGGCAGCCAAAGAATCTCATCGGGTGACCTTTCATTGGGTCAAGGGACATGCCGGCCATCCGGAAAATGAGCGATGCGACGAACTGGCCACGACAGCGGCAGACGGAGACAAACTGCTGATCGATCCGGGAGTATAGGATAGGGGAGAGATGGCTGCCATATAGGTGAAATCCTTATGGCAGCAGAAAATCTTACAATAATATTACTAATTCGAGACACCTATTTTCATTCTCAGGCAAATGTGTTATGTTAAAAACAAATAAATTGAGGATGGTAAAATTTGAAAAATAAAGGTGTCATTACAGTTATTATTATGATTTTGATTACGGGTATTCTAACTACCATCGGCACAAGCCGTTTCATCGCGGAAAAGAAAGCTGAAATCTCCTCCCAGACAGAGCTTGCCATGGATTATGATGCGTCTGCCTTTGCGGAAGGGGCGGCGGGGGGTCTGGAAGACGACAAGGCGGCAACTGGGCCTCAGGCAGATGCACGGCGATCCGGTGCCGCAAACGGCGTCGATCAGGCAGCAGGCAGCAGGATGTCAGAAAAGAGGGCTGTTGAAGGCCTGAATCAGGAAAGCGCTGTCTATTCGGAAGCAGGAGAAGCGGATTCTGACGGGGAATTGCACGGACAGAAAAGTCGGGCATCAATACAGAGATTGGATGCAGCCTCATCAGAAACAGGGCAGGAGGATATGCTGTCCGGAAGAATTAAAGAGGATGACAGCACAGCGGATCGCGGCACGGAAGACGGCGCCGGACAGTCTTTACAGTCCGGAAGTGCAGAAGTAGAGGAGGCAGATGAAGAGGCCCTGTATGAGGTTTCGGGGAGTATCCCGGACAATGCTCCGATCTCTCCGTTAACCGGCGGCTCCTCCCGCGGCCTGGCAGCGGCGGATGAGACAATGACTCTGGGAGATTATCAGAAGCGTCTGGAAGAGATTGATACGCTGGTAACAAATATGAAGGAGTCAGATGTGATATCCAATACGGATTCCATTTCCAACATTGCTGATTATGAATACCGGCTTTGGGATGCAGAGCTGAACCGGATTTATCAGGCGATCATGGGTGCCATGACGCAGGAAGAGGCAGAACAGCTCAGGACAGAGGAGCGGGGCTGGCTGAAGGTGCGGGATCAGGCGGCGAATCAGGCAGCCTCCAAATATAAGGGAGGTACCATGGAACGTCTGGAATATACCGCTTCTATGGCATTTTCCACAAGAGAGCGGGCATATGAGCTGCTGGAAGATTACGGACAGTATCTGCCGCAGGAATAAAATACGAATGAAACATCAAAATCAGTCGGAACTTTGGGCGGATGCAGCCGGTTCCGGCTGTTTTTTTGTCCCATTTTTCGTTTCAGCCTGTTTTTTTTCTTGATAAAACCATTTTCCTGTGATAGGATAGATTGGATATAAAAAAGTTATGGCTATTCATAACAAAAACACCAAAAAGTAGAAATTATAGGAGGAAGCAACGTGGAAAAATACGGTGTGAACGAACTTAGAAAGATGTTCTTAGACTTCTTTGAGAGCAAGGGACATCTGGCCATGAAGAGCTTCTCTCTGGTTCCACACAATGATAACAGCCTTCTGCTGATCAATTCCGGTATGGCTCCTTTAAAGCCCTATTTTACAGGCCAGGAGATTCCGCCAAGGACTCGTGTGTGTACCTGTCAGAAGTGTATCCGTACAGGCGATATCGAGAACATCGGTAAGACAGCCCGTCACGGTACGTTTTTTGAAATGCTGGGGAACTTCTCCTTCGGCGATTATTTTAAGACGGAGGCCATTCACTGGTCCTGGGAATTCTTAACGGAGGTAGTGGGACTGGATCCGAACCGCCTTTACCCGTCTGTATTCCAGGATGACGATGAGGCATTCCGCATCTGGAACGAGGAGATTGGAATCCCGGCAGAGCGGATTTTCCATTTTGGACGCGAAGACAACTTCTGGGAGCATGGCGCAGGCCCCTGCGGTCCCTGTTCTGAGATTTATTATGACCGCGGCGAAAAGTACGGCTGCGGAAAGCCGGGCTGTACCGTAGGCTGCGAGTGCGATCGCTATATTGAGGTATGGAATAACGTATTTACTCAGTTTAATAATGACGGTCACGGCAACTATACGGAGCTGGAGCACAAAAATATCGATACCGGTATGGGACTGGAGCGTCTGGCCGTTGTAGTGCAGGATGTGGATTCCCTCTTTACGGTAGATACCAATAAAGCTCTCTTAGATCGTGTCTGTGAGCTGGCACATACAGAATATCAGAAGGAGCATGAGACAGATATCTCTCTGCGTATCGTAGCGGATCACATCAAGTCCTGTACCTTTATGATTTCTGACGGCATTATGCCGTCCAATGAAGGCCGCGGTTATGTACTGCGCCGTCTCCTTCGCCGTGCAGCCCGCCACGGAAAGAAGCTGGGCATTGAGGGAGAGTTCTTAGCGGAGCTTTCCAAGACTGTTATCGCTCTTTCCAAGGATGGTTATCCGGAGCTGGAGGAAAAGAGCGCCATGATCTTTAAGGTACTGTCCCAGGAAGAGGACAAGTTCAATAAGACCATTGATCAGGGTCTTTCCATCTTAAATGAGATGGAAGAGGAGATGGCTTCCAAGGGTGAAAAGATTCTGTCCGGCGAGAATGCATTCAAACTTTATGATACCTATGGATTCCCGGTGGATTTGACCCGTGAGATTCTGGAGGAGAAGAGTCTGGGAATCGATGAGGATGGTTTTGCCGCTGCCATGAAGAAGCAGAAGGAGCAGGCAAGAGCTGCCAGAAAGACGACCAACTATATGGGCGCAGATGTTACGGTATACCAGTCCATCGATGCAGCCATCACCACCGAATTCATCGGCTACGATCGTCTGACGGCGGATTCCGAGATTACGGTTCTGACCACAGAGGAAGAGCTTGTAGAGGCTCTGACAGACGGACAGAACGGAACGATTATTGTAAAAGAGACTCCGTTCTATGCTACCATGGGCGGACAGCAGGCTGATATCGGTGTGATCACCGCTGACGGCGCTGAGTTTATCGTAAAGGATACCATTAAGCTTCAGGGTGGAAAGGTCGGCCATGTAGGCTTTGTGACAAAGGGCATGTTTAAGACAGGCGATACGGTAACCTTAAGCGTAGACAAGGAAAACCGTGCTTTAACTGCCAGAAACCATTCTGCTACCCATCTGCTTCACAAAGCACTGCGGACTGTCTTAGGAAGTCATGTAGAGCAGGCAGGTTCTCTGGTAACAAGAGACAGACTTCGTTTTGACTTTACCCATTTCTCTGCCATGACAGCAGAGGAGATTGCAAAGGTAGAGAAGATGGTCAACGATGAGATTGCCAATTCCCTGCCGGTAGTGACAGAGGTAATGTCCTTAGAGGATGCCAAAAAGACAGGCGCCATGGCACTGTTTGGCGAGAAGTACGGCGAGAGTGTCCGTGTCGTTAAGATGGGAGATTTCTCCACAGAGCTCTGCGGCGGTACGCACGTTGAGAATACGGGAACGATTTCCGCTTTCAAGATTATTTCTGAGGCAGGTATTGCAGCCGGTGTCAGAAGAATCGAGGCCCTTACCTCTGCCGGCCTGATGGACCACTACAAAGAGGTGGAGAAAGAGCTTCACGAGGCAGCAAAGCTGGTAAAATCCACTCCGGCTGCTTTGAATGAAAAGCTGGCTTCCATGCTGGAGGAAATAAAGGCTCTTCACTCCGAAAACGAGAAATTAAAGAGCAAGCTGGCCAACGATTCCCTGGGTGACGTGATGAATCAGGTTCAGGAAGTGAACGGCGTGAAGCTTCTGGCTGTATCCGTAAAGGATGTGGATATGAACGGTCTGCGCAACCTGGGCGATCAGCTGAAGGAGAAGCTGGGAGAGGGCGTAGTTGTAATCGCTTCCGTGCTGGATGGTAAGGTAAGCCTCATGGCATCTGCTACCGAAGGCGCTCAGAAGAAGGGGGCTCATGCCGGCAACTTAATTAAGGCGATTGCAGGATTAGTCGGCGGCGGCGGCGGCGGACGTCCGAATATGGCCCAGGCCGGCGGCAAGAACCCGGCAGGAATCGACGATGCCCTTAAAAAAGCGGCAGAAGTCATTGCGGAACAGGTAAAATAAGGTCATTTTAACAAAATGATGAAATATTGAAAATTCCTGTTGACGTATCAATTTTTTATGATATAATTTTACTAGTGCTAAATAAATACCCAAACAGTTGTATTAGAGTACGCACTTATTACACAACTGGAGGGAGGTTAGGTGTGAGCTATGTCAAATGTAATCGTTAAAGATAACGAAAGTCTGGACAGCGCTTTACGCAGATTCAAAAGAAACTGTGCAAAGGCTGGCATTCAGCAGGAGATTCGGAAAAGAGAGCATTACGAGAAGCCAAGCGTTCGTCGTAAGAAAAAATCTGAAGCTGCTAGAAAACGCAAATATAATTAATCAAACAAAATCCCTGGTTTCAGCAGAACCAGGGATTTTTTGAGGTAAAAATGAATTTTTTGGAGAAGAAAAGGGAAAATCGGGGGAGAATAAATCAGGAACAGCCGGCGGGGAAGACCTGGATAATCTGGATTTTCTGCCTGGCGGGCGCAGCCCTTTCCTGCATGATTTTAAACAGCAGACAGTTTCTGGCAGTACCGGTGTTTGGAGAGCTTTACTCGGTTCAGACAGCGGTTCTGTTTCTTTTGTCTGCGTATTTTTACCGGTGGGGGCTTTGGGGGATTCCAAGGCGCAGACTCCTGTTCAGCCTGCTGCCGGGCTTTTTGATGAGTCTTATGACACTGCTTGGACTGACCTACAGCGAAAATACAACGCTGGTTCTGTCCTGGCGGAAGTATATCGTGGGATTTCTGGCAGTGTGGCTTCTGTTTACCGCGGCATCTGCCTTCGGACTGCGGCTGCTGGACAGAGGAACATACGAGGAACAGCCTTCGGAAAGAAGAAAGAAGGCAGGCGCGGATAGCCGGAAAAGGACATTTGGTTTCTGGCTGTTTTTGATGCTTCTGACAGGATGTATCTATATCCCTGTGTTTCTGGCAGTATATCCCGGGATCTACTCCTATGATGCCTCGGTTCAGATTCTGCAGTGCCTTGGAGAGCTGCCTTTGACAACGCATCACCCTCTGCTTCATACTGCATTTTTGTATGGCTGCCTGAAGGCCGGAGCCCTGCTTTTTGGAAGCTGTCAGGCCGGGATGGCCATTCACTCGGTGCTTCAGTCCGCCTTTGTGGGCGCAGTTTTTTCTTTTGTGCTCTGCCGGATGAGACGGCGGGGAGCTCCGGCTTGGCTTTTGGCTTTGTCATGGCTGTTTCTGGTGGTGAATCCGTATCTGGCAGTTTTTTCCTTTGTCACAACCAAGGATGTGCTGTTCGGCGCTTTTTTCCTCCTGGTATTTGACAGCGCCTTTGATATGACAGTCCATTCGGAAACGTTTTGGAGTGATAAAAAAAGGTTCCTGTTTTTCGGCACCTGTGCTCTTTTGATGTGCCTTTTCCGGAATCAGGGGATCTATGTGTTCTGGTTTTTTATGTTCTTTGCCCTTATTTCCTTTGCAGGAAAGACGGAAAAGAAAACGGCGGTAAAAGGCATAAGCTTTGCCGTTCTGGCAGTAACTGTCGTCTGGTATGTCTTATCCGGTCCGCTTCCGTCGCTTTTTGGGGTGGAAAAGGGAGATGTCCGGGAAATGATGTCTGTTCCGATGCAGCAGCTGGCCCGCGCCTATCATGAGGAACCAACGCAGCTGCTGCCGGAGGAAATTACCTATATTGAAACCGTGATCGATCCGGCGGCGCTGGATGCCTATGTGCGGGTCAATGCAGATCCGGTTAAGGCTGGCTTTCGGACCGAGGTTCTGAAAGAGGATCCGGGAAAATTTTTCAGAATATGGCGTGATATCGGTCTGCGTCTGCCGGAACTTTATCTGGATTCGTTTTTCATGGGAAATTGGGGGTATTGGTATCCGGGAGCGTCGCAGTATTGGATCTCCTATATTTTGTTTGACGGAGCCTTTATGGAGCCGGAATATAACAGGCTTGGAATTACGAGAGGCAGTCATTTTCCGCAGCTGGAGGCCTGGCTTCGCAGTGTGACTTTAACGCCGGCGTTTGAGTCGGTCCCGATTTTGCGGACTGTTTTAAATCAGGCCTTCCCCTTCTGGCTGATGCTTTTTACGGCGGCGTCTGTTCTATATAGGAAGCAAAAGGGACGTTTTCTTCCGCTGCTTCTGATTTTCGGATATTGGGGGACGCTTCTTTTGGGACCGGTGACCGGGCTTCGCTATGCAATTCCGCTGGTGTACTGTGTCCCTGTGATGTTAGAGCAGCTGGTGCAAAGCAGCGCCTCTTTTGTTCCTGTTCACGAGGTAGCTGTCCCGCGAGGTGTTCAGGTGCGGTTTCGCCCCTGAATCCCGAGTTTTGCAGCGCGAACTCTCTTTTTCCTGGCAGAAGCGGAATACGGAGCCATAAAGCAGCATGGACGGCCAAAACTTCCGCCTGCGCTGTCATAATCGGACAAAAGACGGGATATATATTCTATAAGGACGCACAAAGGCGGGAATCTCTTGTTTGGCAGACAGAAAAAAGCAGTTGTGACGGCCCTCAACCTGCCGGAGGATGTATTCCTGGGAGAAATGCTTCTGTTTATGACCGGAAGCGCCTCGGCGGTGGTGGAAAATTACAGAAGCATCCTCTTTTTTTCTGATACGGTTTTAAAGCTTCAAGGCAGAAATACCAGGCTTACGGTGACCGGAAAACGGCTTTCCATTGAATATTACGATAAGGAGCAGTTAAAGGTAACCGGACGGATTAAGGCCGTAGAATTTGAATCCATTGCATAAAAAGCCAGGGGGGTTTATGAAACGATTTCTCAGAGTTTCCGGCGGATACGTAAGGCTTTGCCTGACCGGGCAGTCTCCGGAGCGTTTTTTTAATCTTTGTGCCGCATCGGGCTTAGAAATTTGGGATGCGGTTTATGAAAAGGGAAGTTATTTTTTTTCCATGGGAATCCGCGATTTCAAGGCCTGCCGCCCCTATGTCCGAAAGGCTGGTGTGCGTGTGCGGATTCAGAGGAAAAAGGGACTTCCTTTTTTTTTATACCGAAACCGGAAACGGGTGCCCTGGGCCGGAGGTTTTCTGGCATTTTTTCTGTGCATGTACCTTTTGTCCTTTTTTGTATGGGACATCAGTTATCAGGGAAATGTAAGATATACGGAGGATGAACTAAACCATTTCCTGGATTCTCTTAGGGTTCGAAGCGGGATGTTAAAGAGCCGGGTTTCCTGCGAGGCGCTGGAGGAGGCGCTGCGGGAGGAATTTCAGGGAATTACATGGGTTTCGGCAAGACTCTCCGGGACGAGGCTGTATATCCATGTAAAGGAAAACGATGTTCTGCTGGAGATTCCGGTGCGGGATGAAAGCCCCTGCGCTCTGACGGCCGAGGCAGACGGAGTCATCACCTCTGTGGTGGTGCGGAAAGGACTTCCTCTTGTAAAAGCCGGAGATACCGTGGAAAAAGGGCAGATGCTGGTAACAGGCTGCATTCCGATTACAGATGACGGGGGAACGGTGGTGGCTGAGCATTATGTCCATGCGGATGCAGATGTGACAGCAGTGCGATCCCGTACAGAGTCAGAAACCATCTCACTGTGGCATACCCTGGAACCTCTGACCGGAAAAAGACGAAAAGGGCTTTCTGTATATATTGGAGCGGGAGAACGGAGTGCCCACTTTGTGTGGCTATTGCCGGATTTATGGAATACCCGGTGGAAGACCGTGACCAATTACCGGGCTGTGCGTCTGTTCGGAGACTTTTATCTGCCTGTCCGGCTGGGGGTGATTGATTCCTTTGAAGTGGCTCCCTATGAGGGGAAATATACAGAAACAGAGCTTTCGGCCATGGCGGAACAGTATAAAAACAGGGTGGCTGAAAATTTAATGGAAAAAGGGGTACACATTATTGAAAATAATGTTAAAATATTAGTTAACGGTTCTGTATGCCGGTTTGAGGTGACGCTTCAGACGGAGGAATCGATCACAGAAGAGACAAGATACGAGGATCAAGACGAACAAGGAGAACAGCAAATTAATGAGCATAATTGAGACGATGATTGATATTCCCATGGAGCATGTGCAGAATGTCTGCGGTCAGTTCGATGCCTATTTAAAAAAGATTGAGCGGACCCTTCATGTGACCATGATCACGCGGGACGGCGCCTTTAAGATTATCGGTCCGGAAAAGGCGGCCAGACAGGCGAAAAGTGTATTCAATAACCTTTTGGAGCTGTCGAAGCGGGGAAATCAGATTACGGAGCAAAATGTAGACTATGCTATTTCCCTGTCCTTTACAGAACAGGATGATCAGATTCTGGAGATTGATAAGGATATCATCTGCCGTACTGTGAACGGAAGGCCGGTGAAGCCGAAAACTCTGGGCCAAAAGCAATACGTGGATCTGATCCGCAAAAAAATGATTGTATTCGGCATCGGCCCGGCGGGAACGGGAAAAACCTACCTGGCCATGTCCATGGCGATTCAGGCGTTCAAGAGCGGAGAGGTGAACCGGATTATTTTGACACGGCCTGCCATCGAGGCGGGAGAAAAGCTGGGCTTTTTGCCGGGCGACCTGCAGAGCAAGATCGATCCGTACCTGCGGCCTCTCTACGATGCTCTTTATCAGATTATGGGGGCAGAGAGCTATCTCCACAATTCGGAGAAGGGCCTGATTGAGGTAGCGCCTCTGGCCTACATGAGGGGACGAACCCTGGACAATGCCTTTATTATACTGGATGAAGCGCAGAATACGACCCCGGCCCAGATGAAGATGTTTCTGACGCGAATCGGTTTCGGTTCCAAAGTAATTATCACGGGCGACCAGTCTCAGAAGGATTTGCCGGCCGGAGCTGCCTCGGGTCTGGATACGGCCATCCGGGTTTTGAAAAAAATTGATGATATCGGCTTCTGCTATTTGACCAGCAGCGATGTGGTGCGTCATCCGCTGGTACAGAAGATTGTAGAGGCTTATGAAAACTACGAACTGAAGGAAGAAAAGGACGGGAAGAAGGATTCAAACCGGACGTCCGGCAGAGGGAGAAAATACCGATGACAATTAATATTGAATACGAAGCGGAAAAGAAACTGAACCTGCCCTGGGAGGAAGTGATAAAGGATGTGGTGATTGCCGCTCTGGATTATGAGAAATGTCCCTATGAGGCAGAGGTGAATGTGCTGCTCACAGATGATGCAGGGATTCACCAGATCAATCTGGAATTTCGCCAGATGGATCGGGCAACCGATGTTTTGTCCTTCCCTATGGGAGACTTTGAGATACCGTCGGATTTTGAACGCTTGGAGGAGCAGTCCGAGGATTATTTTAATCCGGAGACAGGAGAGCTCCTTTTGGGGGATATCGTGATTTCCGTGGATAAGGTGGAGGAACAGGCTTTAAAATACGGCCATTCCGAGACAAGGGAGCTGGCCTTTTTAGTGGCACACAGTATGCTGCACTTATGCGGCTATGACCACATGGAAGAGGATGAACGTCTGGTTATGGAGAAGAAGCAGGAGGAGATCCTGGCATCAAAGGGGTATATGCGATGAAAAAATGGGGGATGCTGCTGGCGGCCGCCATTGGCTTAATGACTATAAGCGGCTGTTCCAAATATGAAGAGGTGTCAGTGACGGCGGCAGAGCCGCAGACTGAGGCCCAGGAGAGGGTTATTTCACTGGAAAACGAACCGGACGTGACAGAAGCGGAGACAAAAGCAGTGCCGGAGACGACGGAACGGACGGAGATTGATGGTAAAATTCAGAGCTATTTAACGGGAGAGATGGTGGACGTGTCAGCGGCCAACCGGAGACCTATTGCCATTATGATGAGCAATGATAAGGCCGCGCTTCCTCAGTACGGCATCAACCGTGCAGGCGTTGTATATGAGGCGCCGGTGGAAGGCGGCATGAACCGTTACATGGCTGTCATTGAGGAGTATGACGGGCTGGAGCGGATTGGATCTGTCCGCAGCTGCCGGACCTATTATACGTATTTTGCCAGAGAGTTTGAGGCCATCTACGCCCATTTCGGACAGAGTGTGTTTGCTCTGCCGTATCTGGAGCGGATGGAGCATTTAAACGGAATCGAGGGAAAGGGTTCCGTGGCTTTTTACCGAAGCAGCGATAAAAAAGCTCCGCACAATGCCTATGCGTCTGCAGAGCGCATTGAAAAGGCCATTGATGCATCCGGTTATTCCAGAGAATATCCGGATACCTATGAGGGCCATTATCTGTTTGCCAGTGAGGACAAGCCGGTGCTTCTGGAGCATGGCTTTGAAGCCTGGAACATACGGCCCGGATATCCGATAAACAATCCCTGGTTTGAGTACCATCCCGAGGACGGCCTGTATTACCGCTATCAGTATGGTGCGGCCCATAAGGGAAACGAAGGGCAGATTGCGGTCAAAAACATTATTTTCCAGTATTGCCACTGGAAGTTCTATTCCCCGTCCGAGTATTTGGATATTGATGTACATACTCCGTGCACCGGTTATTACTTCACCAACGGACGAGGACAGCTGATTTCCTGGAAAAAGGACGGGGAATTGGGTGTGACAAAATATTACGACGAGAATGGTCAGGAGATTCGTTTAAACCCGGGAAAGACCTGGGTATGCATTATACAGGCTGACCAGATGGATAAGGCGGAATTTTATGGAGAACAGACGCAGTAGACGAAAACCCGGAACGGAAAAAAGGATGGAGATGCCGGCAGCGCCGCGCAGCCGTAAAAGGACGGCGGGCGCTCAGGCGGACAGAAAAGAGGCAGGCGTTCAGGCGGATAGAAAAACGGCGGATGCGCAAGTGGTTCGGAAGCCGGAAGGAAGAAAAAAAACTCCGGCGGGGAAACCGGCCGCATCCGGTGCAGTGTCATCCGGCAAACGCAAAGAATCCAATTTTGTCATCCAGGGAAGTATTCTGGCAGTGGCCGGCATCATCGTCCGGCTGATCGGCATTCTATACCGGGTGCCCATGACCAATATCATTGGTGATGAAGGAATGGGGTATTATTCCACCGCATTCAATGTATACAATATTATGTTGATTCTTTCCTCTTACAGCCTGCCGTTAGCTGTATCCAAGATGGTGGCGGCGCGCATGGCCAAAGGACAGTATCAGAATGCGATGAGGGTATTAAAGGCAGCTCTTTTATACGCCACTCTGGCCGGCGGTCTGGCCTGCTTTGTGACCTGGCATTTTTCGGAGTTTTTTGCCGATACGGTATTTAATACGCCGTTTTGCATTTATGCCTTAAAGACTCTGGCGCCTACGATCTGGATTATGGCTTATCTGGGCGTGCTCCGCGGTTTCTTCCAGGGACACGGTACCATGATTCCTACGGCGCTTTCCCAGATTTTCGAACAGATTGTTAATGCAGTTATCAGTGTGGTAGCGGCCAGTGTCCTTTTTAAGATCGGACTGGATTCCAATCTGGTATACCGGACCACCGGCTATCCCGAGGCGTTCGGCGCGGCGGGAGGCACCATCGGTACGGGCGCGGGTGCTGTAACGGCTCTTTTATTTATTCTGCTCCTGCTTGCCATGTATTGGCCCACAGTCAGAAAACGGGTAAAAAAGGACAAGAGTCATTGTCTGGATTCTTACGGAACGATTTCTTCGACCTTTGTCCTTACGGTAGTGCCTGTTATTTTAAGCTCTGCCGTATATAACATCAACTCTGTAGTGGACAACAGCATCATGGCTCATGGCATGGAGGCGCTGGGACAGGGAGAAGAATTTCTTTCGCTTTGGGGAATTTATAACAATAAATATATGTTGCTGGTACATGTTCCCCTTGCCATGGCAAATTCCCTGGCATCGTCTCTCATTCCGTCTCTGTCCGCTGCTGTGGCCAGAAAGGATCGGCCGGCAGTTTTGGCGAAAACGGGACTTGTTATCCGCTTTGCCATGCTGATCGCCATTCCGTCTGCCGTGGGACTGACGGTGCTGGCTGCGCCGATTCATAATCTGTTATTCCACAGCAGTGATAATGCAGAGGCGGTGCGGATGCTGATTGTGGGTTCATCCGCAGTGATATTTCTGTCTCTGTCCACGGTAAGCAATGCAATTTTGCAGGGAATTAATCATATGAATGTCCCGGTGCGGAATGCCTTCATTTCCCTGGTACTTCATGTGGGCGCTCTCTATGTGATGCTTATGGTCTTTAAAATGGGAATTTACAGCATGGTATATGCCAATATTCTGTTTGCCGTTTTCATGTGTGTGCTGAATGCACTGGCAATCCGGAATTATCTGGGCTACCGGCAGGAGATTAAAAAAACTTTCCTGCTGCCGCTCATCTGCGCTGCGTTTATGGGGGCCAGCGCTTATGGGGTCTACCGCGGCGTAACCATGATAGTCAAGCATAGTCTGGTGGGAACGATACTTTCCATCGGAGTGGCTGTGGCAGTGTATGGAATTCTTTTGATCAAGCTTGGCTGTATTGAGGAGGACGAGCTTTACTCCATGCCAAAAGGCACAGCGATCATCCGTCTGTGCAGAAAACTGCATTTGATGTAGAAAAAACGTATGTTTAAGATAGAAGAAAAAGGCAGATACTATGAATACTTAGGAGGTAATTCCATGAAAAAGTATGATATCTGCTTTTTTCTTCTGGCCGTATTTGCATCGGCCGCGCTTTTGACAGGAGCTTATCTTTACTGGTATCAGCCCAGACGGGCCAAGCCCATTCCCAGTGAGATTCTGGAAACAGAATTCGTACCGGAGGACAATGCGGTAATCAATCAGCACCAGGTGGAAAAGCGCGAAGAAAAAGGAACCTACTGTCTGGTAGCAGAGGACGGATTTTTGCTGGTGTTTGTAAATGAACGGGATAATGTGTGTCTTGATACCCATATGCCGCTGTCGGAATTTCCGGTGGAAGAGCAGGAGAAACTGATGGAGGGCATCTGGTTTCAAACAATGATGGAGGTACTCAATTATCTGGAATCCTATACCAGCTGACAGAGGAGAACCGAATCAACGAAACTTTTAAATACGTGCTGCAAGTGTACTGCTGATGTAGGATGGGAAGCAGTATGGACAGGACAACGGGAGAAACATAAAAATGAGAAAACGAGTAGTGATTATCGGAGCAGGGGCTTCGGGCATGACAGCTGCTGTTTTTGCTGCCCGGGCAGGGGCAGAAGTGACACTTTTAGAGCATAAAGATCGGGTTGGAAAGAAAATTCTTTCCACGGGAAACGGGAAATGCAATCTGTCCAACCGGCGCTTGGATGAAAGCTGCTACCGAAGCGGCCTGCCGGATTTTCCGATGGAAGTAATCCGCCGTTTTCCCTTAGAAAAGACATTGGAATTTTTCGAGGGGCTGGGCATTGTGATCAAGGATCGGGACGGATATCTCTACCCCTATTCCGGCCAGGCGAGCTCTGTGCTGGATGTGCTTCGAAGCGGGCTGGAGGCAGAAAGGGTCCGTGTGGTGACAGAGTGTACGGTTAAAAAAATAATATCCGGTACAGCGACGCTTTCAAAAGAAGGAGGAGGTTCCGGCCGGGACAGGGCGGGAAAGGCAGCCGGAAAGCCGGATTTTCTAGTGGAGAGCAATCAGGGAAGCTTTTACGGAGATGCTCTGATTCTGGCCTGCGGTTCCAAAGCTGCGCCTGTGACAGGCTCTGACGGCAGCGGCTATGAGCTGGCCAGACGGTTCGGACATCGGATTATTAAGCCTCTGCCTGCGCTGGTGCAGCTTCGCTGCCGGGAGTCCTTTTATAAACAGATTTCCGGAATCCGGACAGAGGCATCCGTCTCTCTCTGGTGCGGCAGCCAAAAGCTTGGCGGGGATCGGGGAGAGCTTCAGCTGACGGACTATGGGATTTCCGGAATTCCGGTCTTTCAGGTGAGCCGGTTTGCGGCCCGGGCTTTGGATGAAAAGAGGCGGGTGACAGCGCGGATCGACTTTTTCCCGGGCGCCTCTCGGAAAGAGACTGCTGTCATGATGCGGGAACGAAGAAAAAACCATGCGGACAAAGCAATGGAAGCCTTTTTCACCGGGTGGTTTCCGAAAAAGCTTTCCCAGCTGTTTTTAAAGCTGGCGGGGATTCGGCCGGAACGGCCGGCAGGATCCCTTTCCGAAGAGGAGATACAAAGCCTGACGGAGCTCATCAAGGAATTTGAGACAGAAATTGCGTCCGTCAATCCCTTTGAAAATGCCCAGATTTGCTGCGGCGGCGTGGATGTGCGGGAGATAAACCCTAAAACCCTGGAATCAAAAAGAAAGAAAGGCCTGTATCTGATAGGAGAGCTATTGGATGTGGATGGTATCTGCGGCGGATACAATCTGCAATGGGCGTGGAGCACCGGAGCCATTGCCGGTACTCACGCAGGGAGATGTTTATATGATACGAATTAATCAGCTGAAGCTTCCGGTCGATCATACGGAGGCGGATCTTAAGAAGAGAGCAGCGAAGATGATGAAAATTCAGCCGGAGAGACTTCTTTCCCTGACCCCGGTGCGTCAGTCGCTGGATGCCAGAAAAAAGCCGGAGCTGTTTTACATATACGCGGCGGATGCCAGGGTTTCCGGCCGTGAAGCAGAGATTGTAAAGAAAGCGAGAAACGTGAATGTAACGCTCCGAAAAGAGGAGACGTATCAATTTCCGGAGCGGGGAGAAGAGCCGCTTCATCATCGGCCTGTGATCGTTGGCTTCGGTCCGGCCGGTATGTTCTGCGGGCTGATGCTGGCAAGAGCCGGATACCGTCCTATTATTTTGGAACGGGGCGAGGATGTGGATACCCGGACGAAACGGGTGAGCGCCTTCTGGCAGGGAGGAAGTCTTCTTCCGGAGTCCAATGTACAGTTCGGAGAAGGCGGAGCCGGCACATTTTCGGATGGAAAGCTCAATACCCTGGTCAAGGATCCCTCCGGCCGCAACCGGAAGGTTCTGGAAATTCTGGCAGAGGCCGGCGCCGATCCGGCAATCACGTATGTGAGCAAGCCCCATGTGGGGACGGATGTATTAAGTCATGTGGTAAAAAATATCCGGGAGGAAATACGCAGTCTGGGCGGTGAGGTGCGCTTTTTAACAAAGCTGGAGGACATTCGGGAAGAAAATGGCCGGATTGCAGCAGTGGAGGTGTCGGTATCAGAAGCGTCCGAAACGCGCAGAGAATGGATTCCGGTCGATACCGTGATTCTTGCCATCGGCCACAGCGCCCGCGATACCTTTGCCATGCTGGGGAAAAAGCAGCTTGATATGCAGCCCAAGCCCTTTGCTGTGGGCCTTCGGATCCAGCATCCCCAGTCCCAGATCAACCTCTCCCAGTACGGAACAGAGGATGCAAAAAAGCTGGGAGCTGCCAGCTATAAGCTGACGAAGCAGACTTCGGTCGGACGGGGCGTCTATTCCTTCTGCATGTGTCCGGGCGGTTTTGTGGTGAATGCCTCTTCCGAGCCGGGACGGCTGGCAGTAAACGGAATGAGCAACCATGATCGGGGAGGCATCAATGCCAACAGCGCCCTGATTGTGACTGTGACACCGGAGGACTTTCCGGAGCCGGGAGCGCTGGGCGGCGTGGCATTTCAGAGAAGGCTGGAGGAAGCGGCCTTTTCATGCGGAACAGGACAGATTCCGGTGCAGCTATATGGAGACTTTAAAGCGGGGAAGATTTCAAGCGGATTCGGTGATGTGGAGCCGGCTTTTCGCGGCGGTTTTTCGTTCGGAAATCTGAGGGAGGTTCTTCCGGAGACACTTTGCAGCGCCTTGACGGAAGGGATCGATTCCTTTGGAACCGTGATCAAAGGCTTTGACCGATATGATGCCATTCTGGCCGGTGTGGAGAGCCGGACCTCTTCTCCGCTTCGGATCCCCAGAGATACGGGGATGGAAAGCCGGATGCGGGGGCTCTACCCCTGCGGAGAAGGCGCCGGATATGCGGGCGGCATTACTTCTGCTGCCATGGATGGATTGAAAGCAGCGGAGACGTTAGTTTCAAAATATTATCCGGCGTACAAAGCATCAGAAGAAAGCTAGAAAGGATTTTATATGAAGCAGGAAAAAATTGACAGAATCAATGCCCTCTATCACAAAAGTCAGGCAGAAGGCTTAACGGAGGAGGAAAAGAAAGAACAGGCTGAGCTTCGCAGGGAATATATTGAAGCATTCCGCGCCAGCCTGCGGGGAACCTTAAATTCCATTTCCATCAAAGAACCGGATGGAAGCATCACCGACCTGGGAAAAAAATATGGAAATATCAGTGATATCAAAAGCTGAACTGAGAGAAAGAATTCTGGAACAGAGGAAAGCTCTGGACGAAACGGAAAAAAACGGCTGGGATCTACAAATTTTTAAAAAGACGGCGGAGCTTGGCCTGGAGGCGGCGGGGACGCTCTATGCTTATGCCAGCGTGCGGGGAGAAACGGAGACGGGTGCGCTGATTGACTGGTACTTAAAACAGGGAGCCCGTGTGGCTCTTCCCCGGGTGGAAATCACAGAAAAAGGAAAACAGATGCGTTTTTATTATATTGCCTCAAAGGAAGATCTGGTTCCCGGATATTTTGGAATTCCGGAACCTGATAAAACCTGCCGTCCGGCGGACTGCCCCACAGCGCCAGTGCTGGTGCCGGGAGTCGCGTTTTCGGAGAATCTTTCCCGCATGGGATATGGCGGCGGATTCTACGATCGGTTCCTCGGAGCAGAACCGCAGCACAGAAAAATCGGGCTCTGCTATGAATTCCAGATGCAGGATAAACTGGAGTGCGGGCCGCATGATATCGGGATGGATCTGGTGGTGACACAGGATAGGATCTTGAAAAAACAGGAATAACGCGAATTTTATTCTGTCTAAAAAAAGTAAGATTCCAATTAAATTCGTAAAAGAAATGTTCTTGATCATTTTCTGCCATTATAGTAATATTAACTAATGTATGAAAATGTTTCTTTTCATATATTAGTCCCAAAATGAAATTATAGCCTCCATTTTCTGAAAAATGGAAGCATAAAGGAGAGTTATCTACAATATGGCATGGATAGATTACGACAACATGGATCTTTCCTGTATTCCGCCTGAGTCAGAGCCGTACCGGCAGCAATATTTTATTGCCAGATGCCGGCAGTGGGTGAAGGAAAGAAGTAAGGAGCTTGGCAGGCCTCTGACCTGTTATATTTCCACCTTCGGCTGTCAGATGAATGCCCATGATTCGGAAAAGCTCATGGGAATCCTTCTCGAAGCAGGCTTTATGGAGGGAACAGGAGAGGAATCGGATTTTGTTTTATATAATACCTGCACGGTCCGGGAAAACGCGAATCTGCGGGTATATGGCCGTCTGGGCTATTTAAACAGTTTAAAAAAGAAAAATCCTCATATGCTTATTGCTCTCTGCGGGTGCATGATGCAGGAGCCGGAGGTAGTGGAGAAGCTGAAGAAAAGCTACCGCTATGTGGACATCATCTTCGGAACTCATAATATCTACAAGCTGGCAGAGCTTCTGGCAGAGCGGATTGACGGGAAAAAGATGGTGGTCGATATCTGGGAGGACACGAAGAAAATCGTGGAGGATCTTCCGAGAGAGCGTAAATTCCCGTTTAAGTCCGGGGTAAATATCATGTTTGGCTGCAACAATTTCTGCAGCTACTGCATTGTCCCCTATGTAAGAGGCCGGGAGCGCAGCCGGACACCGGAGGATATCATCCGGGAAATCGAGGGTCTGGTAAAGGACGGCGTGGTGGAAATCATGCTGCTGGGTCAGAATGTCAATTCCTACGGAAAGACACTGGAGACACCGATTACATTTGCAGAGCTTTTAAAGAGAGTGGAACGTATTGAGGGGCTTAGGCGGATCCGGTTCATGACATCTCACCCCAAGGATCTGTCGGATGAACTGATTGCGGTGATGAAGGATTCCCAAAAGATCTGCCGTCATCTGCATCTGCCTCTTCAGTCGGGCAGCAGCCGGATTCTGGAAAAGATGAACCGGCGTTATACCAAGGAGCAGTATCTGGCCCTGGCGGAAAAAATCAAAACTGCTATCCCGGATATTTCCCTGACAACGGATATCATCGTCGGATTCCCTGGAGAGACGGAAGAGGATTTTGAGGAGACACTGGATGTGGTGAGAAAAGTCCGCTATGACAGTGCATTTACCTTTATCTACTCCAAGCGGACCGGTACGCCGGCTGCGGCAATGGAAAACCAGGTGCCGGAGGATATCGTGAAGGAGCGGTTTGACCGCCTTTTAAAAGAGGTTCAGACCATTTCTTCCGAGGTATGCGGACGGGATGTCCATACCGTACAGGAGGTGCTGGTGGAGGAACGCAATGACCACGAGGACGGCTATGTGACAGGCCGTATGTCAAACAATACTGTGGTTCATTTTGCCGGAGGCGAAGAGCTTATCGGAAAAATTGTAAAAGTATATCTGGATGAATCCAAGGGATTTTATTACATGGGTACTTTAGAGGATAATAAGGAGGTTACAGAATCATGAAAAGGCATTATAAAGGATTGGCTGCTGCTTTGTCTGCAGTGATGATTGCAGGAGGCGGATTTACTGCTTATGCAGGACCGGCAGATGATGCAGGATTGAGTGCAGGAAACGCAGTCTCAAACCAGAGCCAGGGGCCGGGACCGGGAGCTTCCACTGCGCAGCAGATTAATGAAAGTCAGGCCCAGCAGAACCAGCAGGCTCAGGAGCAGGTGGAGAATACCGCGCTTCACACATCTGTCAATTATGTGTATAATGCGCAGGGCGATGTATCGGCTCTTTCTATGAATCTTAATAACTTTCAGGGGATTGGCGGTGTTTCCTACCGCGCCTATACCAATACCGGAGGCTTCCTCTGGTGGTACCATGACGGTCTTCCCACCGGCGTTGTGGGAGACGGAAGCTATATTCAGGCAATCCAGATTCAGCTGACCGGCGAAGCAGAGAAGCTGTTTGATATTTATTACAGCGTCACCTCCAGCGGCCAGGGAAAAATGGGCTATGCCAAGAACGGTGAGCTGGCCGGAACCGTTGATATCGGAGAAAAGCTGATTTCTGTAGAAGTCATTATGCTGCCTAAGGGAAGCTCCGCACCGGTGAGTGCAGCCCCCAGATACCGTTCCCAGTATACGGATCGCTTAGTGCCGGCAGAGAATGCTACTATCATGTTCAATGAGGACGGCTCTACCTACAATGGCTGGCTTTCCGATGACTTTACCAGATATTATTTTGTAGACGGCGTGGCTTTAACCGGTTGGCATTATATTGACGGCCTGAAGTTCTATTTTGACTCCTGGGGCCGTCTGGTTCAGGATGTGGATGCTTTAATCGGAAAGCAGTCCAGCTACCTTCTGAAGGTAAATAAAACCATGAACTGCTTAACCGTTTATGCGAAAGACGGAAACAACGGATACATCATCCCGGTTAAGGCAATGCTGACCTCTGTGGGAGATGATACACCGATTGGAACCTTCAAGACTCCGGAGAAATACCGCTGGAGACTGATGGTCAATGATACATATACCCAGTATGCGACGAGAATTACCCAGGGATTCCTGCTTCACTCCATCACTTATGAGGCGACCAAGGAGGACAGCCTGTTAACCGTCGGCTATAATGGACTCGGCGTCAGCCGCTCCCTTGGCTGTGTCCGTTTAAACTGCGGAAATTCCAAGTGGATTTATGACAATTGCTCCCTGGGCACTTCGGTTCAGATTTACGAGGATCCGAATGTGGCATCTCCGTTTGACAAGCCGGAGCTGATCCCGATTTCTGACGCACAGCGCTGGGATCCGACGGATCCGCTGTTCCGTTAATTTTTACTGCTGCCAGGAGCGCAGCAGTACAGCGAAAGAAAAGAAGAGAGGTTAAATCGTGGCACTTTCACCAATGATGACACACTATCTGGATACGAAAAAGCAGTATCCGGATTGTATCCTGTTTTACAGGCTCGGTGACTTCTACGAGATGTTCTTTGAGGATGCAAAGATTGTATCCAAAGAATTGGAACTTACATTAACTGGAAAAGATTGTGGATTGGAGGAACGCGCACCTATGTGTGGCGTTCCTTATCACGCAGTGGAAGGGTATTTAAGCCGTCTGGTTCAAAAGGGCTATAAGGTTGCCATCGCCGAGCAGATGGAGGATCCGAGGACAGCCAAAGGACTGGTTAAGCGGGAGGTGATCCGTGTCGTAACCCCCGGTACCCTGACCAATTCCCAGGTGTTGGAGGAGTCAAAAAACAATTATCTGATGGGAATTGTCTATATGGACGGCGTGTTCGGACTTTCCATTGCCGATGTCAGCACAGGTGATTACCTGGTGACAGAGGTGAAATCAGAGCGGAGTCTGATCGATGAGGTATTTAAGTTTTCCCCTTCGGAGATTATCTGCAATGAAGCATTTTATATGTCGGGAATCGATTTGGAGGACTTAAAGGTGCGGCTGGGGGCCGTCATTTCAGCACTGGAGAATCGGTTCTTTTCTGATGATTCCTGCCGGAAAATCCTGCAGGAGCATTTTCATGTCCACCATTTGGACGGGCTTGGCCTGGGAGACTATGAGATCGGAACCATTGCAGCCGGAGCCGTACTCCAGTATCTCTATGAGACACAGAAAAGCACCCTGGATCACCTGACCCGGATTACGCCCTACACGACAGGGCAGTTTATGATGCTGGACACTTCCACAAGACGGAACCTGGAGCTGATTGAGACTCTGCGGGAAAAACAGAAGAGAGGCACCCTTCTCTGGGTTCTTGATAAGACGAAGACAGCCATGGGCGCCCGTATGCTGCGCAGCTTCGTGGAGCAGCCTTTGATTGATAAAGAGGAGATTATCCGCCGGCAAAATGCGGTGGAAGAATTGAATATGAACTACATCTCCAGAGAGGAGCTGGCGGAATATTTAAACCCCATCTATGATCTGGAGCGTCTCATCGGGCGTATCAGCTATAAAACCGCCAATCCCAGAGATTTGATTGCATTCCGCAATTCTCTGGAAATGCTTCCGTATATCAAGCAGATTCTGCAGGAATTTTCCTCTGATTTGATTCAGGCAGTGGAGGCGGATTTGGATCCGCTGGAGGATCTAAAGACACTTATCGACTCTTCGATTGAAGAGGATCCGCCCATATCCGTCCGGGACGGCGGAATTATCCGGGATGGATATGACGAAGAAACAGACCGCCTGCGCCATGCCAAGACAGAGGGCAAGGACTGGCTGGCCGAACTGGAACAGAGCGAGCGGGAAAAGACAGGCATTAAGAATTTAAAAATCAAGTTTAATAAAGTATTCGGCTACTATTTTGAGGTAACCAATTCCTTCAAAAATATGGTTCCCGATTACTTTGTGCGCAAGCAGACCCTGGCCAATGCGGAACGCTATACGACCGATCGTCTAAAAGAGCTGGAGGATCTGATCCTGGGAGCGGAGGACAAGCTGTTTTCCCTGGAATATGAACTGTTCTGTCAGGTTCGGGACCGGATTGCAGGGGAGGTAAAACGGATTCAGAACAGCGCCAGAGCGATTGCCATGACGGATGTTCTGACTTCCCTTTCCATTATTTCCACCCGCTATAATTACGTAAAGCCCCATATCAACGAAAAGGGCATCATCCGTATTAAAAACGGCCGGCATCCGGTGGTAGAGCGGATGATGGGAGATGATATGTTTGTGGCAAACGATACCTATCTGGACAACAGCAAAAACAGGATTTCCATCATTACCGGCCCCAATATGGCGGGAAAATCCACCTACATGCGTCAGACTGCGCTGATCACTCTGATGGCGCAGATCGGAAGCTTCGTTCCGGCGGATGAAGCGGATATTGGTCTGTGCGACCGTATTTTCACCCGTGTCGGCGCATCGGATGATCTGGCCAGCGGCCAGAGTACCTTTATGGTGGAAATGACCGAGGTGGCCAATATTCTGCGCAATGCCACCAGGCACAGCCTGCTGATTCTGGATGAGATCGGCCGCGGAACCAGCACCTTTGACGGTCTTTCCATTGCCTGGGCCGTGGTGGAATATATCAGCAATACGAAAATCCTGGGGGCGAAGACGCTGTTTGCCACCCATTACCATGAGCTGACGGAGCTGGAAGGCACCTTAAGCGGAGTGAATAATTACTGTATCGCCGTGAAGGAACAGGGCGACAATATTGTATTCTTAAGAAAAATCGTAAAGGGCGGTGCGGACAAGAGCTACGGAATCCAGGTGGCTAAGCTGGCCGGAGTTCCGGAACCGGTGATTGAGCGGGCCAAGGAGCTGGTGGAGGAGTTAAGCGATGCCGATATCACAGCCCGTGCCAGAGAGATTGCAAAGGACGGTCCGTCGGCCATGGCGAAAAAACGGGTTGCCAAGGCGGACGAGGTGGATCTGCAGCAGATGTCGATTTTTGACACAGTCAGTGAGAATGACATTATCCGGGAGCTGATGGAGCTGGAAATCAACCGGATGTCTCCCATCGATGCGCTGAATACGCTGGATAAGCTGCAGGCAAAACTGAAGAACCGATGGATACATCAATAGAGGGAGACAGAGAAAAGAGAGGGGACTCTGTCCTGCGATCAGCCGAAAACGGCAGTCAGGAAAAAAGAGAAAATCAGTAAAAGGAGGCAGGAAAATGGCAAATATCCAGGTATTGGATCAGAACACCATCAATCAGATTGCGGCCGGAGAGGTCATTGAACGGCCGGCCTCTGTGGTAAAGGAATTGTTAGAAAATGCCATTGATGCCAAGGCAACTGCCGTTACCATCGAAATCCGGGACGGAGGCCTCTCCATGATCCGAGTGACAGATAACGGCTGCGGAATTCCAAGGGAGGAAATCCCCCTGGCCTTTGTGCGCCATGCCACCAGCAAAATCCGGACGGTGGAGGACTTATTTACGGTGGCGTCCTTAGGGTTCCGCGGTGAGGCTCTTTCCAGTATTGCCTCTGTGGCCAAGGTGGAGCTGATCACGAAAACAGGGGGGACCATGTCCGGATCCCGTTATCAGATCGAAGGCGGGGAAGAGAAATCTCTGGAGGAGATTGGCGCACCGGACGGAACTACCTTCATTGCCAGGGATCTATTTTATAATACACCGGCACGGAGGAAGTTTTTAAAGACACCGATGACAGAGGGAGCCCATGTGGCGGATTTGGTAGAGAAAATTGCTCTGTCCCATCCGGAAATTTCCATTCGTTTTATCCAGAATAACCAGAGTAAGCTCCATACCTCGGGAAACCATAATTTAAAGGATATTATTTACACCGTATTCGGGCGGGAGATTGCAGGCAATCTTCTGGAGGTAGAAGCCGGTGCGGATCCGGTCCGGGTGGAAGGCTTTATCGGAAAGCCGTTAATTGCCAGGGGAAATCGGAATTTCGAGAATTATTTTATCAATGGACGGTATATCAAAAGCAGCCTGATTCATAAGGCCATTGAAGAGGCCTATAAGCCTTACATGATGCAGCATAAATACCCCTTTACCATGCTGCAGTTTACGATTGACCCCAGCTTTCTGGATGTCAATGTCCATCCGGCCAAAATGGAGCTTCGGTTCCGGGATGGGGAAATGATTTACCGGATGGTGTATCATACCATTGCCATGGCGCTTTCCAAACGGGAGCTGATCCCGGATGTGGAGCTGCCGGCTGCTGAGAAAAGCCGGGAGGCAGAAAACGGATTAAAACCGGTCCGTTTAAAGGAATTCCGCCCCAGAGAGCCGCGCCCGGAACCCTTTGAGAAAAGAAGGCTGGAGAGTCAGGGGCTGATTCGTCCGGCTGCGGCCGTGGAACTTACGCCAAAGGAGCCGGAAGCGGAGGAACAGGCGGCTTCGAAGGATATGATCGGGAAGAAGATGACCGGCAGAAGCATTACGGACAGAACGGATATTTTTAAAGGGACAGGATATCTGGAGAAAAAGGCCTCCTTAGGAGGAGAAGAAACAGCAGGAAGGGGGGAACTTCCTCCTGCAGCGGCGGAGGAACCTGGGCCGTATTTGAAAAAAACAGTTTCGGAAGAGGACAGGAGCCAGAGATCTGAGCCGGCCGGGGAAAAGCCGCTCGAAGAAAATGGGCAGAAGCCCTCAGCGGAGAAGCCCGCCGAAGAAAATACACAGAAAGCCACGGAAGAAAAGCCGGTCATGAAGCAGCTGGATCTGTTCGAGGAGAAACTTCTGTCACGCCAGTCACGGTCAGAGCACATCCTTATCGGACAGCTGTTTGATACCTACTGGCTGGTCCAGTTTAAAGACAGCCTGTATATCATTGACCAGCATGCGGCCCATGAAAAGGTACTATATGAGAAAACCATGGCTTCCTTAAAGAATCGGGAGTATACCTCTCAGATGATCCATCCGCCTCTGATTCTGACCCTAAACAGCAATGAAGAACTGATGTTAAATCAGTATATGGATCATTTCACCTCCATCGGTTTTGAAATCGAACCCTTCGGAGGCAAGGAATATGCGGTCCGCGCCGTTCCGGCTAACCTTTTTTCCATTGCCAAGAAGGATCTTCTGATGGAAATGATAGATTCCCTGTCCGATGGACTGGATCACGGGACACCGGACATTATCAGTGAAAGAATTGCCTCCATGTCCTGTAAGGCTGCTGTGAAGGGAAATCATGCCATGTCAGCGGCAGAGGCTGATAAGCTGATTGATGAGCTTTTGGAGCTGGAAAATCCCTACGCATGCCCCCATGGACGTCCCACCATTATTTCCATGAGCAAATATGAACTGGAAAAGAAGTTTAAGCGGATTGTATAGAAGATAGAAATCGAAAGGAGCGTGCCATCGATGCATAGAAGCGGGAAATCCAAACCGCCGCTTATTGTTTTAACCGGTCCGACTGCTGTGGGAAAGACGGCTCTTTCCGTGCAGCTGGCTAAAAAGCTGGGCGGTGAAATTATCAGTGCGGATTCCATGCAGGTATACCGCCATATGGACATCGGATCGGCAAAGGTAACCAGGGAAGAGATGGATGGTGTGCCGCACCATTTGATTGATATTCTGGAGCCTTCCGAGGAATTCAATGTGGCGCTGTTTCAGAAGCTGGCCAGGGAAGCGCTGGAAGGCATCTATGCCAGAGGGGCTGTCCCCATTGTGGCGGGAGGCACCGGATTTTATATCCAGGCTCTTTTGTATGACATTGATTTTACAGAGACCAATGAGGATACTTCGTTTCGCCGGGAGATGGAGGAAAAGGCCCGGAAAGAGGGCCCGGAGGTGCTTCATGCCATGCTTCGTCAGGTAGATCCGGAGTCAGCGGAGGCAATTCATGCAAACAATGTAAAGCGTGTGATCCGTGCGCTGGAGTTTTACAGGCAGACCGGAACCAAAATTTCTGCACACAACGAAGCGGAGCGGCAGAAGGAGTCCCCTTATGACAGCTATTATTATGTGCTGACCACAGATCGGCCGGTACTGTATGAGCGCATCGACCGGCGTGTGGATCAGATGATGGAGCAGGGGCTGGTGGAAGAGGTAAAAAGACTGCGCGCAATGGGCTGCAGCCGGCAGATGGTTTCCATGCAGGGGCTGGGGTATAAAGAAATCCTGGCTTACCTGGAAGGAGAGTATTCTCTGGAGGCGGCTGTCTATATCCTGAAACGCGATACCAGGCATTTTGCCAAGCGGCAGCTGACCTGGTTTAAAAGGGAGCGGGAGGTACGCTGGCTGAACCTGCCGGATTTTGATAATGACAGAGAGAAAATTCTTGCTCACATTGTGCAGGAGACGGCCCAAAGCTGCGGAAAGCCGATGTGACGGGGAGTCAGAAGCAAAAGCGAAAAATAAACAGATAAAGCAAGGGAGATTCAAGCAATTATGGAATTGGAACAGATGTATGAAAGCCTGGGCATCAGCCGTAAGGTGCTGGAATTCGGGGCTGAAATCGAGCGTTCATTGAAAGAGCGGTTTGAAGAGATTGACAGAAATGCAGAGTTTAATCAGCTGAAGGTTCTTTCTGCCATGCAGAAAAACAAGGTCAGCGATATTCATTTTTCGGGAACCACCGGATACGGCTACAATGATCTGGGCCGCGAGACCCTGGAACGTGTTTACGCCGACGTATTTCATACAGAGGATGCGCTGGTGCGTCCGCAGATTGTCTGCGGAACCCATGCTCTCTATACGGCTCTGGCCGGAAACTTACGTCCCGGTGATGAGCTGCTTTCCCCGGTGGGAAAACCGTATGATACCTTAGAAGAGGTGATCGGCATCCGGGAATCCAATGGCTCCTTACGGGAATACGGCATCACTTACCGCCAGGTGGATTTATTGGAGGACGGAAGCTTTGACTACGAGGGGATTCGAAATGCCATCAATGCAAAGACAAAACTGGTTACCATTCAGCGCTCCAAAGGCTATGCCTCCCGGCCAACTCTTTCCGTGGCCCGGATCGGGGAACTGATCTCCTTCATCAAAGGAATCAAGCCGGAGGTTATTTGCATGGTAGATAACTGCTACGGTGAATTCGTGGAGCTTATGGAGCCCAGCGATGTAGGCGCAGATATGGTAGTGGGTTCCCTGATTAAAAACCCCGGCGGCGGCTTGGCACCCATCGGCGGCTATATTGCCGGAACCAAAGCCTGCATCGAGAATGCAGCCTACCGCTTAGGCTCTCCGGGACTGGGCCGTGAGGTGGGAGCAAGCCTTGGCGTCAACCAGTCCTTCTTCCAGGGACTTTTCCTGTCGCCGACCGTAGTGGCCGGGGCATTAAAGGGCGCTGTCTTTGCTGCCAATGTATATGAAAAGCTGGGATTTCCCGTAGTGCCGAACGGAAGCGAGTCCCGTCATGATATCATCCAGGCTGTCACCTTCGGGAAGCCAGAAGGTGTGATCGCTTTCTGCCAGGGAATCCAGGCAGCAGCTCCGGTGGACAGCTTTGTGACGCCGGAACCGTGGGATATGCCGGGATACGATTCACCGGTTATTATGGCAGCAGGAGCATTTGTTCAGGGCTCTTCCATTGAGTTATCGGCGGATGGGCCGATCAAGCCGCCGTATTCCGTATTTTTCCAGGGCGGACTTACCTGGTATCATGCGAAACTGGGAATTCTTATGTCGCTGCAGAAGCTGGCGGAGGCAGGGATTGCGGTCTTGTAGGAATCCGCAAATACCATATATACAGCCTGCCCGGTTTGTGCTACAATAGATTGAATCGAAATAAAACAAGGAGAGGATAGGCAAGTTTGAGCAGAGAAAAAAATTTCTGGATCCTGTTGCTGTTTTTGCTGACAGGCATTGTACTCGGCGGCTTTATCGGCAGTCTGGCATCCGGCACACCCTGGCTGTCCTGGCTGAATTTCGGTGAAACCTTTGGCCTGACAGAGCCGCTGAAATTAAACTTCGGGATTCTGGTCATTACCTTTGGCCTGACCATCCGGATCACCATGGCGAGCATCATCGGAGTGGTGCTTGCAATTATTGTGTACCGGCTGTTCTAGGCATAAAAGGCAGCATGTATAGGCGCTTTCATACTTCTTAACGTACTTGGAGAGGCACGGCAAGGAGGTATCAGAATGGAACAGCGCAGGATGAAGGATCTGCCCCGGATGGACAGACCCTATGAAAAATGTACCGAAGGGGGGCCGGAGGCTTTGACCGATGCAGAGCTTCTGGCTGTGATTTTACGAACCGGTACCCGGGGAGAAAGCTCTCTGGAGCTGGCGAAGCGGCTGCTTGCGGAGTGCCAGCCGGAAGGGATTTTAGGGCTTCTGCATTTATCCCTGCCGGAGCTGATGGAGCTTCGGGGGATTGGGCAGGTGAAGGGAATTGAGCTTCTCTGTATCGGAGAACTGTCCAGACGGATCTGGAAGTCTCTGGTCAGGGAAAATGCGCCGGTTTTTACGGATCCGGCTCTGATTTCCGGTTACTATATGGAAGATATGCGTCATATGGAGCAGGAAGAACTGCACCTGATGATGCTGAATACGAAAAATGTACTGATTCGTGATTCTCTGATCTTTCGGGGAACCGTGAACCTTTCCGTAGCCTCTCCCAGAGAGATTTTTATCGAGGCGGTCCGGTACCATGCAGTCAGCATTATACTGGTTCACAACCATCCCAGCGGCGATCCGTCGCCCAGCCGGGAGGACAAAAAATTGACAGTCCAGATCCGGGAAGCAGGTGCACTTTTGGGGATCCGGCTTCTGGATCATATTATCATCGGAGATCAGACCTATTTCAGTTTTAAGGAACGGGGAATACTATAGCTATGAAAAACAGCAAATATATTCTGGCAGGACTCAGTGTATTCTGTATCCTGCTGATTGCCGTAACATCCATAAACAGCAGCTTTCTTATGCCGCTTCGTACCGGAGTCGGATATGTACTGGTTCCGCTCCAGTCGGGCGTCAATGCAGTAGGCACCAGTGTCTATAACCGCATGAGGGATTTCTCCTCACTAAAGGCAGCGCAGGAGGAAAATGCCGGCCTGACCAGCCGTGTGGCCCAGCTGACGGAGGAAAATACCAGACTTCAGTCCGAGGTGTATGAGCTTTCGAGGCTTCGCGAGCTGTACCAGTTAGATCAGGAATACATGCAGTATGAGAAGGTGGCAGCCCGGATTATTGCCAAGGACTCCGGAAACTGGTTTCAGGTGTTCCGTATCAACAAAGGCTCTGCCGACGGCATTCAGGTGGATATGAACGTCATGGCAGGCGGCGGCCTGGTGGGGATTGTCACCGATGTGGGCGCCAATTATGCCACAGTCCGCACTATCATTGACGATGACAGCAACGTCAGCGGCATGTCGCTGCGTTCCGGCGATACCTGCAATGTATCCGGCAATCTGACCCTCTATCAGGAGGGGCGCATCGGCCTGGATCATATCAAGAAGGAAGCCGATATCCAGGAGGGCGATAAAATCGTTACCTCTAATATCAGCGACGTATTCCTTCCCGGTATTTTTATCGGTTATGCGGCTGACTTAACGACAGATGCCAACAATGTCACCAAATCAGGCTACATCATCCCAGTGGCTCAGTTTGACAACCTGCAGGAGGTGCTGGTGATTACGGAGCTTAAGAATGAGGGAGAGAAGCATGCGGAAAATACTGATTAATATCGGCCTTCTGATTTTGGCCTTTACGGTTCAGATCTGCGTGTTTCCGCAGATTTCATTTCTTTCCTCTGCGCCGAATCTGCTGCTGATTTTTGTATTTATCTGTGCATTTATCGAGGGGAAAGAACGGGGGATGCTTTACGGATTCATTGCCGGCCTTTTCATGGATTTATTTTACAGCGGCCCCTTTGGATTCTATACGTTGTTTTTTGTGAACATGGGCTATTTAAACGGAATCTGTACAAAATACTATTATGAAGACTACATTACGCTGCCCCTGGTGCTGAGCATTGCGAATGATCTGATCTATAATATGTACATTTACATTTTCCGTTTCCTGATCCGGAACCGGCTGAATTTCGGCCATTATTTTATGAAAATCATACTTCCGGAGATTATATTTACCACTGTGACAACGCTGGTGTGTTACCGTTTCCTTCTTTTTATTCACCGTAAGCTGAAGGAATGGGAGCAAAGGAGAGACTCGAATCTTGTTTGATGACCTGAAAGAATATTTAAAAGAACTGATAAAAAAAGTGGTTACCTCCCGGCTTTTTGCCCTAAGCATCCTGTTTTTTGTGATGTTTTCCCTACTGATTGGAAGACTGTTCCGTCTGCAGATTGTGGAGGGCGAGGAGTATCAGGAAGCATATATTGCCCTGGCTGAGAAAGTGATAAAGACAGCCAGCACAAGAGGAAATATTTACGATCGCAACGGAAATGTCTTAGCTTCCAATGAACTGGCATATACTGTTACTATACAGGATATCGGCGCGCTAAAGCGGGATTCCGACTGGAATACCATGCTGTACGAGCTGGTGTCTATTCTGGACAAGCATGGCGAGACTGTACAGGGAAGTCTGGAGCTTTCCCTGGATCACAATGGAGAGATTGCGTATACTGCGAAGACAACAGCAGCGAAAAAGCGTTTCCTGCGTGATTATTATGGCCTGAAGAGTGTGGACGAGTTAGATGATGAGAAGGGTGAATATCCGTCCGATATCACAGCCGGCGAGCTGTTTGAAAAGCTTAAGACAACGTACAAGCTTGCGGAGACAAAGGATCGTTCCGGAGAGCCGATCGAGGTTCCGGATCGCCTGGCCCTTTCCATGTTAAACATCCGCTATACCATGCGTTTTACCGCATTCCAGAAGTACGAAACCACCACGGTTGCCTCCAATATCAGCGATGAGACCGTGGCTGATATACTGGAGCACAAAGCCTCGCTTCCCGGTGTGGCAATTGAGGAGACCACCATCCGCGTATACAGCGAAAGCCTCTATTTTGCGCCCATTATCGGCTATACCGGAAAAGTGACTGCCGAGCGTCTGGAGGAGCTTAAAGAGGTCAACGACGACTATGAGCTGAATGACGTAGTCGGGCGAACCGGCATTGAGTCTTCCATGGAGCTGCAGCTGAAGGGAAAAAAGGGTTCGCAGACTGCTTACGTGGATAATGTGGGGCGGATTCTGAACATTACCAACGAAGTCCAGCCGGTAGCCGGGAATGATATCTGGCTGACCCTGGATCTGAATTTACAGAAGGGCATTTATAACATTCTGGAGCGGCAGCTGGCCGGTGTTCTTTTGAATACCATTGTGAACCAGGAGGCGGATCAGATCACGTATACGGATTCCTCCAGCATCAAAATTCCAATTAAGGATGCCTATTTCCAGCTGATCAACAATAATGTCCTGTCTTTGGAGGCATTTTCTTCTGAGGAGGCCTCGGATGTGGAACGCCAGATCAGCCAGAAATATGAAAATGCCCGGATACGGATTGAAAATGAGATACGAGGTGAACTGCTGTCGGAGCAGGCTGCGCCGATGGAGAATCTTTCCGAGGAAATGCAGGCTTATATGCAGTACATTTATTCCTATCTGTCCGGTGAGGAGGCAGGGATTGTTCTCCGCGATGCCATTGATACAGGAAGCGACACCTATGCAGCCTGGCGGGACGGACATTTGAGCCTGAGGGAGTATCTGTATTACGGAATCGCCAATAACTGGATTGATACCACGAAGCTGAATATTCAGAGCCGCTATTCCAATGCGGACGATGTGTTCCAGGCCCTGGTGGACTTCTGTTTCAACGCTCTGAGAGAGGACACGGAATTCAGTAAACGGATTTACCGCTATCTGATTAACAATAATGTAGTGTCAGGCCGGGAGCTCTGTCTGGCTCTCTATTCTCAGAATGTGCTGGCCTATGATGAGTCTGAGGTGAACCAGCTGCGGTACGGAGGAGAAGATTATGCCTATTCCTTCCTGATGGGAAAGATTCGGAATATTGAGATTACACCGGCTCAGCTTGCCCTGGATCCCTGTACGGCCAGCTGCGTCGTGACCAATGTACACACAGGAGAGGTCCTGGCTCTTGTAACGTACCCAAGCTATGATAATAACCGGATTTCAGATAGCGAATATTTTGCACAGCTGAACAGTGACCAGTCACTGCCGCTTCGAAATAATGCAACCCAGACTCTGAAGGCCCCGGGTTCTACCTTCAAACCGATTACGGCGATTGCCGGCCTGGAGGAAGGCGTCATCCGGCTGGATGAGACGATCAACTGTACCGGTATTTATGAGGAAGTCAGCAATGCGATTAAGTGCTGGAAATATCCGGGCAGCCATGGCTGGTTAAACGTGGTGGGAGGTCTGGAAAATTCCTGTAACTACTTTGTATCCGAAGTAGCCCATCGCCTTTCAATGGAAGAGGATGGAACCTACAATATGGAAAAGGGCCTGGAGAAGCTGAGAAAATACGCTTCTTTATTCGGTCTGGATCAGCCCTCCGGTATTGAGATTTACGAGGCTGTTCCGGAGATCAGTAATACGGACCCGGAGCGTTCTGCCATGGGACAGGGTACTCATCAGTATGCCAATGTACAGCTGGCCCGGTATGCAACAGCGCTTGCTAACCGGGGAACCGTGTTTGATTTAAGCCTGATTGATAAAGAAACCGATTCCCAGGGGAATCTGGTGAAGGATTATACCTCCAATATCCATACGCAGCTGGAGTTTGCCCAGAGCACCTGGGATGCGGTGCATCAGGGTATGAGACAGGTTATTACCAACAGCAGTACCAACCGGATTTTCTCGAATCTGGATGTTCATATTGCCGGAAAGACCGGTACAGCCCAGGAGTCGGAAAAGCGGGGCAACCACGCATTCTTTATCTCCTTTGCGCCGTATGAGAATCCGGAGATAGCCGTTACGGTCAATATTCCGAACGGATATTCCTCCTCCAATGCCGCCATGGTGGCAAAGCATGTATACCGTTACTTCTATGGATATACAACGCTTGACAACATTATGAGCTCCGGTGCGCTTGACGCTTCCAATGAGCGGATCAACGGAGATTAACAGGAAAAGGAAAATGTGCAGCGATGCAGCACGAAGAGGGGATGATAATCATGCACAGTTCCGTTGTGATTAAAGGAAGCAAGGCCGGAATGACAGTTATCTTAAGTCCGGACCTGCCCTTCGATCAATTGATAGAAAACATAGGAAGAAAGTTCCGGGAGAGCGCCCGTTTTTGGGGCTCTGTTCAGATGACACTGACTCTGGAGGGCCGGAAGCTGACGCCGGCGGAGGAGCTGCAGGTAGTGGATGCTATCACGGCCAATTCTCAGATCGAGATCCTCTGCCTCTTGGATACAGACGCCAATCGGATTGCCCGGTGTGAGAAGGCGCTGACAGAGCGTCTGATGGAGCTTTCCGGACGAACGGGTCAATTCTACAGAGGAAACCTGGAACGGGGCGATGTGCTGGAGTCAGAGGCCAGTATTGTGATCATCGGCGATGTGGCCCACGGCGCCCGTGTGATTGCCAGAGGAAATATCATTGTGCTGGGCCTCCTGCACGGAACCGTTCATGCCGGGGCTTCGGGAAATCGGGAGGCAGTGGTAGCTGCCTATGAGATGGCTCCCATACAGCTTCGGATTGCTGAGGCTGCTCTGGGAAATACAGAAAAAGGAAAGCGCCTGGGTCGGGGTGTCATGATTGCCTCGCTTTCCGAGGAAGGCATTCTTGTGCAGCCGGTTAAAAAAAGTTTTTTAAATTATTTTAATTTTATTTAATACTGGAATTATTTTTGATTTTAGAGTAAAATAATAAGGTAGACTGTGTTTTCGTTTACCACGTCGCAGGGAAGCCTTAAAGACGCAGTAAACGGCAGCTAAAAACTGAATACAGGAGGATATTCATATGAGTGAAGTCATTGTTGTTACTTCCGGAAAAGGAGGCGTCGGCAAGACAACCACTTCTGCGAATGTCGGAACAGGCCTTGCCATGCTGGGAAAGCGTGTGGTTCTGATTGATACAGATATCGGACTGCGCAATCTTGACGTGGTGATGGGACTGGAAAACCGGATTGTCTACAATCTGGTGGACGTCATAGAAGGGAACTGTCGTATGAAGCAGGCGCTCATAAGAGACAAAAGATATCCTGACCTGTTTTTACTTCCTTCTGCCCAGACGCGGGACAAGTCATCCGTAAATCCCGGGCAGATGATAAAATTAGTAGACTACCTAAGAGAAGATTTTGATTACATACTATTAGACTGTCCGGCCGGTATTGAACAGGGCTTTCGGAATGCAATCGCAGGAGCCGACAGGGCAATTATTGTTACAACACCGGAGGTATCCGCCATCCGTGATGCGGATCGCATCATCGGCCTTCTGGAGGCAGAGGATGTGGGATGCAAGGAGCTAATCATCAACCGTATCCGGATGGATATGGTACGCCGCGGAGATATGATGTCCGTGGACGATGTGATGGATATCCTGTCTGTACCCGTTCTGGGGACAGTTCCGGACGATGAAGACATTGTCATTTCCACCAACCAAGGGGAGCCCCTGGTGGGGATGAATGGGTATGCCGGACAGGCATACTTAAATATCTGCAAAAGAATACTTGGAGAATCGGTGCCGTTTATGAATCTGGACAACAGCCGAAACATTTGGTCGAAAATCACATGCCTGTTAAAACGAGCATAAGGAGGCGGCCTTATGATTCATATTGCAGAGCTGTTCACCAGAAAAAATTCCGGTGAGATTGCGAGGCAGAGACTGAAGCTTCTTCTTGTCTCTGACCGGGCAGGCTGTTCACCGGAGCTTTTGGAGATGATTCGAAACGACTTTCTCCACACACTTTCCCGGTATGTGGAGATCGATGCGGGCGACTTATCGGTATGCGTCCTGCGAAACGCAACCGACAGCTACAAAGGAAAGCTTCCTGCACTGTGTGCCAGCATACCGATTCGTGATTTACGGAAGTAAGGGGCTGTTTACAGAATGATATTCGACTATAACTTTAAAAATTACAATTTCCGCATCCTTCTTTACATGCTGATGCTGAGCGTACTGGGGGTGCTTTTGATTGGGAGCGCCAGCGGACGGGATTCATCGACTGTTACGAAGCAGATTGTGGGAGTCGCGGTGTCACTGGTGATATGCCTGGCACTCTCCCTGATTGATTACCACCGGTATTTTAAATTTACTACCCTGATTTATGCAGGATGTGTAGGAATGCTGTTGGCAGTGCTCCTTATCGGTCACCATACAAAGGGAGCGACCAGATGGCTTCGAATCGGAGGAATCCAGATTCAGCCTTCTGAATTTGTAAAAATCGGCTTGATTCTTGTCTTCTCCTGGTTCCTTTCCCGGAACCAGGAGCGGATTAACAGGCCTTCCGTGGTGGGAATGGCGGCCCTGCTCGGTGCGATTCCGCTGGGGCTGGTTTATATGCAGCCTAACTTATCCACGACGATTGTCATTACCTTCACTCTGGTCTGCATTGTCTATGCAGCCGGATTGAGCTATAAATGGATCCTGGGTGTTATGTCAGCCGGGATTCCGGTTACCATACTGTGCCTGTATCTGGCACTGCAGGATTTGATTCCATTCCTGAAAAAATACCAGGCGAAGCGTATTTTGGCGAAGGTATTTCACAGTGACAGCCAGTATGCGGATCTGAACCGTCAGCAGGATAATTCCATCATGGCGATCGGATCCGGACAGCTCAGAGGCAAGGGGCTGTTCAACAATACCTTAAGCTCTGTAAAAAATGGAAATTTCCTTTCGGAAGAGCAGACGGACTTTATTTTTGCGGTGATTGGAGAGGAGCTGGGCTTTATCGGCTGTGTAGCGGTAATCGTGATTTACGCGCTGCTGGTCTATGAATGCCTCTGGCTTGCAAGCCGTGCAAAAGATACGGCGGGAAGACTCATCTGCAGCGGTATGGCAGCGCTTGTGGCGTTTCAGAGCTTTGCCAATATTGCCGTGGCAACCGGCATTTTTCCGAACACGGGACTCCCGCTTCCCTTTGTCAGCTCCGGTATCAGTTCATTACTCAGCATGTTTATCGGTATGGGGATTGTCTTAAACGTTGGACTTCAAAGAAAAAGCACGAATCATTAAGGAGGCAGGTTATCGATGTATATTGGGTTAATTGCGCATGACGCAAAAAAGAAGCTGATGCAGAACTTCTGTATCGCTTATCGGGGAATTTTGAGTAAGCACGAACTGTATGCAACAGGTACGACCGGCAGACTCATAGAAGAGGTAACAAATCTGTCCGTTCACAAATATCTTCCGGGTCATTTGGGAGGATGCCAGCAGCTGGGCTCACAGATTGAGCATAATCAGATAGATCTTCTGATTTTCCTTCGGGATCCGCTGGCCCCCAAGCCGCATGAGCCGGATGTCAATGATGTTGTCAAGCTTTGCGATACGCATAATATTCCCATGGCTACCAATCTGGCAACGGCAGAGCTCCTCATTAAGGCACTGGATCGGGGCGATATGGAATGGCGGGAGATGTATAAATGAGAAAAAGAGGATTCAAACCCGCCGGAGTCCGGCATCGCAGGTTTATCCGCGGGGGGATATTGTGTGCCGGAATATGTATATGCCTTTCGAGCTCGTTTTTCCTTTCCGGCTGCGGCCGGGGAAATCATCTGGAAAAGGCTTATTCCTTTTCAGAGAGGGCAGACAGCTTTTCATTCTCCGGAAATATTTCTCAGGCGCCGCTCTTTGCGTCAAATCTTTGCGTTGTGACAGGAGATACACCGGAGGATCCGGCAGTGACAGCAGAAGCCGGCGCGCTTTTCAATGTGACGGACCGAGCAGTACTCTACAGTAAAAATGCGTTTGAGCGGCTGTATCCTGCCAGCACTACAAAGATTATGACCGCTCTGATTGCGATTGAAGAGGGAAACCTAAGCGATACCGTTGTCGTGACGGATGCGGCAGTGATTACAGAAGCCGGCGCTTCGCTTTGCGGTATTAAACCGGGAGACCAGATTACATTAGAACAGCTTTTATACGGTCTCATGATGCCGTCCGGCAATGATGCAGCCAATGCCATTGCCGTACATATGTCCGGAAGCGTGGAGGCATTTGCCGAGCGGATGAATGCCAGGGCAGCTGCCCTGGGAGCGACGGGAACGCATTTTACAAATCCCAGCGGCTTAAACAATGAAAACCACTATACAACAGCCTATGACCTGTATTTGATGTTTAACGAGGCGATGAAGCTTCCTCTGTTCCGCGAGATTATCGGTGCTCAGTCCTATACGGCCAACTATACGGACCGAACAGGAGCTGCGGTTTCGAAAACCTGGACGGTGGGGAACTGGTATCAGAAGGGCGATCGGGAGGCACCTGCGGGAGTCACTGTGTTAGGGGGCAAAACAGGTACGACTCAGGCCGCCGGATACTGCCTGATTATGGCCGATGCGGACGACTCAGGCCGCCAGTATGTTTCTGTCGTGATGAAAGCATCCAGCCGTCCGGACCTTTACGACAACATGACAAATATAATTTCGAAAATTGTCAATTAGTGATTGCGCTTTTTATTCATTTATACTATAATTATTTATACATTAAATGACTTTTTATACAACTTAAATAAAAATCCAAGGAGGAGATTGTTATGGTTCAGATCATTTCAGGAGCAAAAGGAAAAGGAAAGACAAAGTATTTACTGGATATGGCGAATACGGCAGTAAAAGAATCCAAGGGTTCAATTGTTTATCTTGACAAAAGCTCGAAGCACATGTACGAGTTAAATAATCGGATTCGCCTTATCAATGTGCAGGAGTACCCTATTAACAGCAGTGAAGGATTTATCGGTTTTATTTGCGGTATTATCTGCCAGGATCATGATCTGGAGCAGATGTACTTAGACAGTTTCCTCAAATTATCCTGTCTTGAGGGTGAGAGCATCGAAGAGACATACAAGACTCTGGAAGCTATCGGTGAGAAGTATCACATCACCTTCGTTCTGAGCGTATCCATGAATGCAGCAGATCTGCCGGAGTGCGCAAAAGACAGCGTTGTTGTTTCTTTATAAAATTGAATAGAATTTAGTTGTAATTATGATACATGAAAAGAATCAGAGCCTGTGCCGGTATATGTAGACATAGGCTCTGATTCTTTTGTTTTGAATGCCTGTGAAATTTCCGTATGTTTTTGCAGTTGAAAAATAGATCATTTTGGTGAAAAATCAATATTCGACATAATCGTGAAAAAAAAATCAGCAATATGAAAAAATATTGTAGATTCTATTGACCATTTTATGTAAAAATTATATAATAAATGTGTCACAGTTCAGACATCGGTTCAGAACAAATACAGATGATTGTCTAAAGGAGCATGTAAGGCAATGAAGAGGGACTTTCATTACGGAAACAGACAGAAACTTTATGCGACTTTGCCGGAGAATACCGTAATCCTGCTTTTTTCGGGACATGCACCCAGAAAAACAGCTGATGAGAATTACCCATTTTATGGCGATCGGAATTTTCTCTATTTGACTGGAATTGAACGTGAAGGATTTATATTCCTGGCAGAGAAAAGAGAGGGAGTCGTGAAGGAGACTTTGTTCCTTCTTCCTCCGGATGCTCACGCAGAGCGCTGGAATGGAATTCGGATGAAGGAAGCAGAAGCAAGGGAGCGTTCGGGAATCGAGCATGCAGCTTATGTATCAGAATTTGACACATATCTGCACAGCCTTTTGAAAAACGGACATTTTACTGCAGCCGCCCTTGACCTGTATAAGCATGAGGCATCGGATCGTGATACGGAAAGCTTTTTGATGGCAGATCGCATCCGGCGGGATTATCCGGGGGTAGCGATCTTAAATATATCCCTGCAGCTTCGAAAGCAGAGAACCATCAAACAGCCCTGTGAGATTGAGGCCATGCGCAAAGCGGCTGAAATTACCCGCGATGGCATTGTGGCCATGATGCGGGCTTCCAGACCAGGCATGTACGAATATCAGTATAAAGCGGAATTCGATTATGCATTGGCTCAGCACGGAGTGCTTGCACCGGCTTTTCCGAGTATTATTTCTGCCGGAAGGAATAACTTCTGTATTCACTATTATGAATACAGCGGTCAGGCCAAAGACGGAGACATGATTCTCAATGATGTGGGAGCCAAATATGACGGCATGTGCAATGATGTATCCCGCGGCTGGCCCTGCAACGGAAAATTTTCTGAACGGCAGCGCCTGCTTTACCAATGTGCTTATAACACTTCCCAGCATATGTTTTCAATCATTCGTCCGGGCATGAAGATGGCGGATGTGGATCGGCTGGCCCGAGAGTACAATTTCGAGCAGCTGAAGGCCATCGGACTTTGTGAGCGTTATGAGGATGTGGGCCGATATATCTGGCATGGCGGCGCCCATCATGTGGGGCTCGATGTGCATGATCTGGTGGACGTTTCCATCATAGAGCCGGGAATGGTATTCTGTGTCGATATCGGCATTTATTGCGAAGAGTGGGGGATTGGATTCCGTTTGGAGGACAACTGTCTGGTAACAGAAAACGGATGCGAGAATTTGACGGCAGCAGTGCCAAGAACCATAGAAGACATCGAAGCTATCATGAAATAACAGAAGAAAAGACTGAATGAAAGAGACTGGAGGTACATAAAAAGAAAATATGGAGCGTTTATTGGAGTATATGGAGAAAGCCGGCCTTCCGGCCATGTTTATCAGCCGTCCGGTGAATGTGAAATATGTAAGCGGTTATACAGGAGAGGATTCCTTTCTGCTGATTACGAGAAAGGAAAAATACTTCATTACAGATCCCCGTTATACGGAGCAGGCATCCATTGAATGCCCGGATTATACGATTGTTGAGTGGAGAAGCCAGGGCTCCATCGGAAAGGTGCTCTCTAAGATTGCAGCAAAAGAAGCGATCCGTGTCATCGGTTTTGAGGGAAGCCATCTGACCGTTTCTCAGTATCAGGCATTTCAGGCAGAGATTAAGGCAGAGCTGGTACCGTCTGACGGAATCATCGAGGAATTCCGCTCTGTTAAGCGTCCGGAGGAGATTGCGTGTCTTCGGATTTCCTGTGATATTGCATCCAGAGCCTTTGAGCGGATTATCAAAGATATCCGGGTGGGTATTACGGAGAAGGAGCTGGCAGCCAGACTCAGCATGTACATGGTAATGGAGGGAGCAGATACGCAGCCCTACGGCAATATTCTGATTTCCGGTTCCAGAACCTCCCTGCTTCACGGCATTCCGTCAGCGAAGGCCTTAGAATACGGCGATCTGGTTCTGATGGATTACGGATGCCAGTATCACGGCTATCTTTCCGACATGACGAGAACCGTAGTAGTCGGAAAAGCCACAGCAAGGCAGAAAGAGGTATACCGCTTAGAGCAGCAGATGGTGTCAGACGTTGAGAACTTTTTAAAGGACGGCGTATCGGCATCCGAAGCTTACCAGAAGTCCAGAAAGGCAATTGAGGGGACAGAGTATCTCCCCTATCATTATACAGGAATCGGTCATGGTGTCGGCATGTTTGTCCATGAGGTTCCGTTTATGAGCCCTGTATCAAAGGATATAATCCATGCAGGGAATGTTATGACGGTAGAACCAGGTATCTATATCCCGGGATGGGGCGGAATCCGAATTGAGGATCAGCTTCTGATTACAGAAACGGGAAATGAAAACCTGATAAGTGCTACAAAGGAGCTCATAGAACTTTAAGAAGGAGGAATGTTATGAGAAAAAACAAGTTATTAGCTCTGGGTCTTGCAGCAATGATGGCTATGAGTGCAGTGGGATGTTCCACCCCGACCACAACAGTAGAAGAGACCAAAGCAGCAGAGGGCGGTGCTGAGAGTGCAGAGGGTACAGCAGAAGCTGCTTCTTCCGGAGAGAAAATCTTCCGCTATTCCTACACAGCAGATATCGCCACCATCGATCCAAACAAGACAAACTCTGTAGCTGATGCGACGGTATCCTATCATCTTTACGATGGTCTGTACCGCAATGTACAGGGAGATATCCAGCCCGCTACAGCTGAAAGCTACGATTTAAGCGAGGATGGTCTGGTTTATACCTTCCATTTAAGAGAGGACGCAAAATGGAGTGACGGCGTCGGCGTAACTGCTCATGATTATGAGTACGGTATGAAACGTCTCTGTGATCCGGCTGCTGCCTGCCCGGCCAGCTATCTTGGCTCAGTTCTGAAAAACGGCGCTGCTGTCAGTGCAGAGGAGCTTCCGGTTGACGAGCTGGGAGTAAAAGCGCTGGATGATTATACGCTGGAAATCACACTGGAGAATCCGGCTGATTACTTTACCGGTATGCTGAGCATGAGTGCATTTGCTCCGGTAAGACAGGATTTGGTTGAGAAATACGGCGCTGAATTCGGCGGAAGCCCGGAGAAGCAGGCTTACAACGGACCGTTTAAGGTAACTGCTTACGGCGAGGGTAAGCTTGTGATGGAAAAGAACGAAGCTTACTATGATGCGGACAAGATCAAACTGGACGGCGTAGAGATTCTGACGGTAGCAGATAAGACAACCGCAGTTTCCATGTTCGATGCAGGCGATCTGGATCTGGTAGAGGTTCCGACCGAGCTGGTTGCACAGTACGAAGGAAAAACCTTGAGCTACTACAATGGCGCTGATGATTATGCCGCACTGAATCACAACAACAAATTCCTGGCTAATAAGAATCTCCGTCTGGCTATGAACTATGCTGTCAACAGAGAGGAATACTGCCTCCTGAGCCACAATGGTCATTACGATGCCAACATGCGTTACGTCCTTCCGCAGGTACACGGCGTAGAAGGTGAGTATGGTACCGAGTATCCGCTGGAGGCATTCCCGCTGCAGGGCGATGAGGACAAGGCAAAAGAGTATCTGGATGCTGCACTTTCCGAGCTGGGACTTTCCAGTGCTTCTGAAATTACCTTAAAGCTGGTTGTTTCAGATAACGATGATGCAAAGAAAGAGGCAGAGGTTGTAGTAAATCAGTGGAATACCAAGCTTGGAATCAATGTAGAAATCAACATGGTTCCTTATGCAACCAGAAACGCCCTGTTAGTTCCGAACAGCGATGAATTTGATATCATCATGACCGGCTGGGCTCCGGATTACTCCGATCCGTACAGCTACTTAGAGCTCTGGTACAGCACCTCCGGCTATAACTACTTAAACTACAAGAGCGATGTTTATGATCAGTACCTGGATACATCCAAGACCACAAAGGGAAAAGAGCGTATTGACAATCTGTTTAATGCAGAGAAGACGCTTCTGGAAGATGGCGCTTTAGTTCCGCTTCAGTTCCGTCAGGTGCAGTATATGGTATCTGATCGGGTTCAGAACCTGGGTGCATACTTTGTAGGTCTGGATTACAACTATGTATATGTTGATTTAGCAGAATAATCGTTCCGATCCGGCTGAATGGCTGAATCATTACGAAAGTAAAAATATCCGGCCAGATTCATTTCTCAGGCAGGGAAATACAGATGGCTGAATAACTGCAGAGTGCGCCGCAGACATACCTACCGGTAAATGGTAACCGGCGTATGCGGCGCACTTTGCCATTAAAAAGGAGCATGTGCCTATGACCAAATACATACTTAAAAGAATCGGCATTTCACTGGTTACCGTGTTTGTGCTGGTTTCAGTCGTTTTTTTCCTTGCCCGTCTTATGCCGGGCGGCCCCTTTAATGATCCAAAGCTTTCCGCAACGGCAAGGGAAAACTTAAATGCATACTATGGCTTTGATAAGCCGGTACTCGAGCAGTACCTTCAATACTTAAACAATCTGATTCACGGAAACTTCGGTTTTTCTACCAAATATCCCAGCAGAACGGTTAACTCCCTGCTGTCCGGAGCGTTTCCTTACTCCGCGGATCTGGGAATCAGAGCTCTCTGTCTGGCTGTTTCCTTCGGCCTTGTGTTCGGAATCATTTCAGCCTTAAACAGAGGAAATAAGCTGGATTTATTCTTTGTTATCATTGCAGTAATCGGAACCAGTGTTCCTGACTTTATTATGGGTGCGCTGCTGCAGCATTTCTTCGGTGTAAAATGGGGCCTTCTTCCCATCGCAGAGTATAAAGGCTTTAAATATACGATTCTGCCCTCCATCGGCCTTGGATTTTATACTATGGCCTCTGTGTCGCGTATCATGCGTGCCAGCATGCTGGAAGTGGTACAGCAGGATTACATCAAAACTGCACGTTCCAAGGGAATCTCCAAATTCCGCGTTACATGGAAGCATCAGATTCGAAATGCCATCATGCCGGTTGTTACCATGATGGGCCCGACGGTGGCTGCTGTTTTAACCGGTACCTTTGTTATCGAATCTCTGTTCGCTATTCCGGGAATGGGTAAATATTATGTGGAGAGTGTGCAGAATAATGACTATTCCCTGATTCTGGGAATGACTGCCTTCTACGGCGCATTCCTTGTATTCTGCAACATGATTGTCGATATTCTCTACGGTGTCATCGACCCGAGAATCCGAATTGCAGGAAAGTAGGTGGATGATATGAGTGAAAATCGAGTAGAAATTACAAAAGACAAATTCCGGATTGTCGGAAAAAATCTGGAAAAGATGGAGTCCATTACCCGGCCAAGCCTGACCTTCTGGCAGGAGGCATGGCGGAGAATCCGTGGAAATCGGGCAGCTTTTATCAGTTTAATCCTTTTGATTGTCTATGGACTTTTGGCTATTTTTGCCCCTATGTTCAGTAAATATGGATTTGACCAACAGGATGCTTATGCGATGAGCCAGAGCTTCTCTGCGGCACATTGGATGGGAACCGATTCCCTGGGCCGTGATCTTTGGGTCCGCGTGTGGATGGGCGCCAGGGTTTCCTTAACAATCGGCCTTTTGGCAGCTGTTCTGAATACGGTAATCGGTACAGTCTTAGGCGGCTTCTGCGGTTATTACGGCGGGAAGCTGGATATGATTGTCATGCGTATTATAGATGTGATCTATGGTATTCCTTCTCTGATCGTCTGTATTCTGGTCATGGTAGTTCTCGGTTCCGGCGTACAGAGCCTGATTATTGCCATGGTTATTGTCGGATGGACCGGAACCTGCCGCTTTACCCGAGGCGAGGTATATCGTTTAAAGGAGCAGGAATTCGTTCTGGCTGCCCGTGTCATGGGTGAGCCGGTATTTACCATTATTATGCGTGAGATAGTTCCTAATATTATGGGACTTTTAATTACAAACCTGGCTATGGCGATTCCGAGCGCCATTTTCCAGGAGGCATTCTTAAGCTATATCGGTCTGGGTATTTCCCCGCCACAGGCCAGCTGGGGTGTTCTGGCCAAAGAGGGTACCAGAATGCTGAAGGTAGCTCCTCACATGCTTTATGTTCCGGCGTTCTTTATCTGTACGACGGTGCTTGCATTAAACCAGCTGGGCAATGGCCTGCGTGATGCCTTTGACCCGAGACTGCGCGGCACAGAATAAGGAGGGAACTGACTATGGCAAAAAATATACTTGAAATAAAAAATCTGGAGTTCTCCTTCCATACCTATGGCGGCGTCGTAAAGTCTGTCCGTGATGTCAGCTTTAATGTCCGGGAAGGCGAAATTTTAGGAATCGTAGGAGAGAGCGGCTGCGGAAAAAGCGTTACCTCCCAGTGCATTCTGCGGCTGAATCCGGAACCGCCGGGCTTCTTTGAGGGCGGCTCCATCAAATATAAGGGAGAGGAGATTACCACAAAGTCAGATCGGGAGATGCGAAAAATCCGTGGTGTAGAGATTGGCTTTATCTTCCAGGACCCCATGACCTCCTTAAACCCGACTATGACCATCGGAAAGCAGATCGAAGAAATTTTCGTGGGCAGGGGAGGCATCTCCAAAAAGGAAATTAAGGAACGAGCCCTGGAAATTTTGAAGCTGGTAGGTATCAATGAGCCGGAACGCCGTTACAAACAGTATCCGCACGAGCTGTCAGGCGGTATGAAGCAGCGTGTCATGATCGCCATCGCTCTGGTTGGAAAGCCCAGCATTATTATAGCGGACGAGCCGACCACTTCTCTGGATGTTACTATCGAGGCGCAGATCCTGGATCTTTTAAAGGAGCTGCGGGAGAAAATGAACACCTCCATTATCCTGATCACCCACGATCTTGGTGTAATCGCCAAAATGTGTGACCGCGTATTGGTTATGTACGGCGGAAAAGTGGCAGAAAAGGGTACGGTAGAGGAGATTTTCTATGAGACAGCGCATCCCTATACCGCGGGCTTAATCAAATCCATTGCTACTCTGGATACCTCCAAGGATCAGAAGCTGGTTCCCATCGACGGTACACCGCCGGATCTGTTTGCACCGCCCAAAGGATGTCCCTTTGCGGCCCGCTGCGAATTTGCCATGGAAATCTGCTATGAGGCACAGCCGGAGAACTATCAGCTCACCAAAGAGCACATGTGCGCCTGCTGGCTGCAGCATGAATATGCACCAAAAGTGGATATCATGAGAAGAGAGACAAAGGAGGTTCAGCAATGAGTAAAAATGTCAATAAAAACGAGCCCCTTTTCCAGGTAGAGGATCTCTGCCAGTATTTCCACATCGCCAAAGGCAAGACCTTAAAGGCTGTGGATCATGTGAATTTTACGATTTATAAAGGAGAAACCCTGGGTCTGGTAGGCGAGAGCGGCTGCGGAAAATCCACCACCGGACGCTGCCTAGTAAAGCTCTATAAGCCGGCCTCCGGAAAGATTTCCTACAAGGGAAAAGATATTTTCTCCTATAATAAAGAGGAAGAGAAAGCCTTCCGCAAGAATGTACAGATGATTTTCCAGAATCCCCATTCCTCTTTAAATCCGCGTATGACGGTAAAGGACATCGTAGGAGCCGGCATGAAGCTTCATGGCCTGGCTACGGACAAGGATGTGGACGCTAAAGTAGAGGCGATCTTAAAGCGTGTAGGCTTGAACCGGGATCACATGTCCCGTTTCCCGCACGAATTCTCAGGCGGCCAGAAGCAGCGAATCGGTATCGCCAGAGCTCTGGCTGTGGAGCCGGAATTCATCATCTGCGATGAACCCATCTCGGCTCTGGATGTTTCCATCCAGGCACAGGTTCTCAATATGTTAAAAGAGCTGCAGGAAGAGCTGGGGCTGACCTACCTTTTCATTGCCCATGATTTAAGCGTTGTAAAATACATCTCCGATCGTGTAATCGTAATGTATTTGGGTACCATGGTAGAATTTGCCGATGCGGAAGAGCTCTATGACAACCCGCTGCACCCCTACACTCAGGTCCTGTTATCCTCCATCCCGGTGGCAGATCCCAAGCTGGTAAGAGAAAAACAGCGGATCATGGTCAAAGGAGAAATCCCAAGCCCAATTAATCCTCCGGACTGCTGCCGATTCGTAGAGCGATGTCCCTACGCGACCGAAGCGTGCCGAAAGAAACTCCCCCCGCTCCGCGAAATCAAACCAGGCCACTTTGTAGCCTGCCACATGGTATAAGCAAAGAGCCATGCGGATAAATAAGAGAAAAAGACCGCTTACGTGCAAGCACGACACGGTCTTTTTCTCTTATTTATCCATAGGGCGAATGCCCGCCAGCAAAATGAAGCGAAGCGGAATTGAGCTGGAGCATGGCGGAGTAGTGGGACGCCCCGTATCAGTCGAAATTTGTGTCCATTTCGCATAGTATATTGCCTAAATTCATAGTATGTCGCGTCCGGAAGGGGAATCGGGGATGTTTCCTCCGGGGACCGCTCGCGCTTAGTGTGGCCTCGCAGCGGTGCATAAGGCCGCAAAAGACGCGGCCTAAACACCGACGGGCCCCAATGTCCCCTGCGGAAACATCCCCGATTCCCCTTCCCCACCACATATTCGCGGAATACCTCCTGGCGTTAATGATACTATTAGGCGTTTGCGAAACGCCAGAACCCGCATAAATACGGGATTCTTTTTGTTACAAAATAAAACATCTCCTCAATGGTTTATGGTAAAATAGAATTGTCCAGAAACTATCAACCAATCCACCAA